>Ga0214919_10000664_pt1 | contig 58420 bp, 46 predicted proteins | sample LL1503_MetaG_FD_177994 | JGI IMG/M metagenome (GOLD analysis project Ga0214919, IMG submission 177994) | Freshwater microbial communities from Lake Lanier, Atlanta, Georgia, United States - LL-1503 | ecosystem: Environmental > Aquatic > Freshwater > Lake | place: USA: Georgia | collected... | reverse complement strand
ATAATTCCAGAAAAGAAATAGTTTATTCTAGACCTTGCGTTCTTTTAGCGTCGAGAAGAAGATAACACCATAGCCAATCGTCAACATTAGATGGAATGGCACCATACCCAAATCTCCATACAACGTTCTATTTATTGCTGTAAAACCAAACACTACCATAAGTAAGCCTTCTATTATATTAATTATCGATAAACTCTTTTTGTCGTATTTATTTCCCTGGAATTCGTTCTTTTTAGAAACATTGAATTTAGGCGTCCTAACAAAGGAACTTTTGATTCCCAAATAACCTTCAATTACAGCTACTGCGTTGCTTAAAGACAAGGCCATAGAAACTGTTAAAAACTGGAAAAACCGAGCCGTAAATCGTATTAAATCTGTAAAAGTTTTACCTTTTTTATCACGATAAGAAAACCAGTAATAATAAGCCAAAAACAGGGTGCTGATTATAAAAAAGGAGCCGAATTGAATCACAAAGTTTAAATCTGAGAAACTATCTTTAATTTGTAAAACAAATAGACTTAAAATAGACAGGCATAAAATAAAAACAAAGACAGAAGAATTAAACAAATGAGCTAATCCATGTAATTTATCTGAAAAACGCACATTTGGGTTTTTCACCAACCTCTTCCACATTTTCATAAAAACTTCTGCCCCTCCTTTCATCCAACGATGTTGTTGACTTTTTAAAGCAGACATGGTTATTGGTAATTCAGCAGGGGAAAGGACATTTTCCAAGTACTTAAATTCCCAACCGTTCATTTGTGCACGGTAACTTAAATCTAAATCTTCTGTAATGGTATCGTGCTCCCAACCGCCAGCATCTTCGATACAAGCACGTCTCCACACACCTGCGGTACCATTAAAATTTATGTAATGCCCTTTTGCATTCCTACCGCCTTGCTCAATAGCAAAATGACCATTTAACCCAAAGGCTTGTAACTCCGTTAAAAGCGAGTAAGTTTTATTTAAATGCCCCCATCTAGTTTGGACAACACCAATTTTTTCATTTTGAAAATAAGGAATCGTTTTTAGTAGAAAATCTTTGTCTGGAATAAAATCAGCATCAAAAATGGCAATAAACTCTCCAGAAACTTGCCCCATTGCCGAATCCAATGCGCCAGCTTTGTAGCCAGTGCGATCCATACGATGAATGTGAACAATATCAATCCCTTGTGCAGCGATTTCTCCCACTTTTCTAGCGATTATATCCTTTGTTTCATCGGTGGAGTCATCGAGTACTTGGATTTGAAATTTATCACGCGGATAAATTAATTCTGCCGCAGTTTCTATTATTCTTTCAGCCACATACATTTCATTGTACATAGGTAATTGAATCGTAACCTTAGGAGCCTTAGAAAGATCAAATATTGGCGCTTCTTCTAACGAAACTTTTTTCCGCGTTCGAACATAGGTGATTGCCAATGAAATTTGAACAAGGCTATAATAGAAAATCAATAATAAACATAAACCGTAAAGTGCCAAAATTCCTTTAGCTGTAACATGCGACCAATAATGCTCTTTGACTATCTTTTTTCCGTTGCTATAAAGGGTGCGATCGCCCCAATTAAACATCCAAGAGACTTTTAGATTTACACCAAAAGGAGTGGAAAACTGATACTTTTGAAGATGATTAGAATCTGTGTGGAACTTAAATTTTTCACTTCGATAATCTTTATCAATTATGCTGATTTCTAAGTCACCTAATGGTATATTTTTAAATGTAAACTCCCCATCATTGTTGGTATTCGTAGTCCAAACTTTTCCAGTTTTTTTTGATGTTAAGCTTAATTCAACTTTTTCAACATCATAACTGGTTTTCATATCAACCAAGTTGCCTTTTATTTCCTTCGTTACTTGAGCATTTATTCCGAAAGCAAGCGAAAAAACCAAGACCAAAAAATACCAATTTTTCATATAAAAAAATTTCACTTTATTTTAAACGTGACAAATATACACTAATTCATTACACGCTTTATGTATATAAAAAATTATCGAGCGATTGTCATTTCATCAACCAAGTGCTTCGCATTGGAATACTTATCAATTACCCATAATACATACCGTATATCAACAACCACATTTCTGCAACGCGATGCATCAAACATATAATCACTCATGGTGCTTTCCCAGGTACGATCAAAGTTTAGCCCCATTAAATTTCCTTCTGCATCAATAACGGGGGAACCTGAATTTCCTCCTGTCGTATGATTGGAACCTGTAAAACATACCCATAGTTCGCCATCTTGACCATAGTCGCCATAATTCTTTTCTTTATGTAGATCCAACATTCTTGGCAATAATTCAAAATCTGGATTACCTGTATTGTATTTAGCAATAATTCCATCGAGCGTTGTGTGTTCCGTGTACATCATGCCATCCGTTGGCGAAGAACCCTCCAATTGGCCATACGTAATCCGCAACGTGCTATTCGCATCAGGCCAATGTTTAATTTCTGGGTACATGATTTTTCTTCCCTCCACATATACTTGAAGAAGCGCGGTCATTTTTGAACTAAAATCAGTGTAACCCGGAATCACATTCGACCTGAATTCAGTTAACTGTTTATTGTAATGGCTAAAACCAGGGTCCTTTTCGAGTTTTTTTAAACTCTTCGAATTGAAATTGCTTAGAAAAGCGGTGAATCTTTTTTCGTTGGTAAAAATGGACTTTTCGTAAATCAACTTCGTTAATTGGTCCACTTCCATAGAAACTTTTGAAAGGTCCTGTGTAGGATTCTTTTTGAAATATTCTTTAGTCAATAAATTGAAAATTTCCTGATCAATTTGAGAATTATAATTTTTAAAAAACCCTTGTCCACTGGCTATTATTTTAGTTAACACCCCCTTCAGCTCGCCATTAGCTTCGTATTTCGTGTAGTTGGCAAGCAGATCATTCAAGGATTTTGTAAGTTTAAAATACTCTGGACCAACTGAGAGGTATTCAACTCCCATGGCATAATTGTATTCAAAATTACTTTCGTTGGCTACCAGATCATTCATTTTTTGAACAACGGTCCCATATTTCTGAGCCCATTCCGTATTTGATAATGCTCTAGCGGTATATTCTTTCTCGCGCATTATTTTTACACCAACACCATCTAAATTGCTTAATCCTTCAATTTGACCAATCCATTTTTTCCATGCATTAGCAATACTTGCTTGTTTGGCCGAATATTGTATTCGAATTAAATCGGAACTACGCATCCCTTTATCAATGACTCCCAAAGAAAGATCCCTCATGTGAATCCGAGCAGGGCGTTCTTTTTCAATTATAAATTTTAGATACGAAGAAACAACGTGTTGTTCTGTTGTCCCAGGAAAGCCGTAAACCATGGTAAAATCTCCCACATGCCTATCCTTCATGGATATGGGTAAATAATGTAATGGCGTATATGGAACATTTTTTTCACTGTATGGCGCCGGTTTATTGTCAGCACCAACATAGATTCTGAAGACAGAAAAATCACCCGTATGTCTTGGCCAAACCCAGTTATCAGTATCGCCACCAAATTTTCCGATAGAATTAGGTGGGGTGCCAACAAAACGCACATCCAAAAACTCTTCCTTTACCATTAGGTAGTAGGCATTGCCATAATCAAAGGCTTTTACCTCAGCGAGGTAATGCGTTCCAGCGACTGCAGCAGCTGCAATTTTTTTCATATTAGCTTCAATGGTTGCCTTATCTGCTTTGGAACTTGACCCAAGAAAAATTGCACTTGTTACATCCTCAATCCGAACAATACGTGCGGCGCTTAGTCCAACATTTTTTAATTCTTGACTCTGATTTTGCGCCCAATATCCATTTTTTAGGTAATCATTTTCCAAGGATGAATGCGATTGAATTCGAGAATAACCACAGTGATGGTTCGTCAAAAGGAGCCCTTTACTGGAAACCATCTCTGCCGTACAGCCTCCACCGAATTGAAATATGGCGTCCTTTAAACTAGAATGGTTAACACTGTATATTTCATCTGCCGATAATTTCATTCCTTTTGCCTTCATGTCTGACTCAAAAGCGGCAATTAAAGAAGGAATTAACATGCCTTCTTCAGCGAGTAATACATGAATATTAGAAACAAACAGAAATAAAATGAGGGTCAATTTAGGAAATCGCATAGCTTAATTTATAAATTTTGGTAACGAAGATAGAGCTTAGTTTGTAATCCACGAATAATTAAGATCAAGTATCTTTTGAAATGGTTAATTTTGCATAAAAAAAAGTGATTGTCTACGAAGGTTTAGCGAAATCCATAAATTGTAAAACACCTATTGTTACAATAGGAACCTTTGACGGGATGCATGTAGGACATCAAAAAATAATCAAACAACTGATTCAAATTGCTAAGGAACTTAATGGGGAAAGTGTTTTACTTACCTTCTTTCCTCACCCTAGAAGTGTGATAAATACCGGCTCGCCAATTCAACTGCTTCAAAACCAAGCAGAAAAGATAAAAAAACTCCAAGAAATAGGTCTGGATAAATTAGTAGTGATTCCATTTACCGATGATTTTTCCAAATTATCAGCCATTGATTTTGTTCAAACTATCCTAATAGATAAATTAAAATGCCATTCACTTGTATTGGGATATGACCATCATTTTGGAAATAATAGAGAAGGGAACCTTGCCTTTTTACTTGCTAATGCGAAAAAATTTGACTTAAACATTATTGAAATCCCCGCCAAAGAAATAGATGCCATCAAAATTAGCTCTACAAAAATAAGGAACTCGTTGCTCCAGGGAGATGTTGAAACTGCCACTCTTTTTCTAGGATATCCCTATGAAATCAGTGGTGTAGTTGTTGCTGGTGAGCAACTCGGAAGAACAATCGGATTCCCAACAGCCAATATTTCTTTAAACGATTCGAATAAGCTAATTCCAAAACATGGAGTGTATGCTGTTAAGACCGATATTCATGGAAAGGAACACTTCGGAATGCTTAATATCGGTGTTAATCCAACGGTTCAATCCACGTCTTCTATTAAATTAGAAGTGCATCTTTTTGATTTCTCTGCGGATCTTTACAATGAAAGTATTACCTTACAACTTATTAATTATATTCGACCGGAACATAAATTCGATTCCATCGAAGCATTAACTAAACAATTAACTGAAGATGAAATATTTGTTCGGAATTATTTTTCTAAGCAGTAGTTTATTCAGCTTTTCGCAAGTAAGTAATTTCAAAATTTATACCTTGGAAGAAGCTCTTCTTGTCTCGCCTGATAGCGTATATTCCATAGACCTCAGTCGAAAAAAACTTTACGAATTGCCCAAGGAATTATTTCGTTTTACTTCATTAAAATCACTCAACCTTTCCAAAAACAAACTCAGCACATTGGGAGAAGATTTATCCTTATTAAACCAATTGGAAAAAATTGACATTTCCTCCAATAAGTTTGAATCCTTGCCTGCCGTACTTTTTCAATTAAGCAAGTTACAGACATTGATTGCGGCAAAAAATGAAATTTTGAAGATTCAAGATGAAATACAGTATTTGCAATCGCTGCGTGAAATTGATCTCTACGACAACCCTGTTTCTGATATTGGAAGCGGATTAACTAAATTGAAAAATCTTGAAAAGCTTGATTTGAGAGGCGTTATGTATGGCCCAACATTTCATCAATTCATCCTTTCAAGTTTGCCAAATTCTCTTGTGAAAATGGACCCCCCTTGCACTTGCATGGAATAGTTTTCAACATAGATTTGCTTAAACATACTTAAAAGTTAATAGTTGGTTATGGACATTGTTTTTTACTTTTGAATAATGTTTAAAAATTCGCTCTTATTCATTTTACTAGCCTCTTCCTTATTGATAGGAAAAAACGTTTGGGCGCAAAATTCCATCACCTATTCCACGACTGCTTCTAATTGTAGTGATTCAACGAGTGCATTAATTTCCGTTTACGTTAATGGAGGACAAGCACCCTATCAATATGTATTGAGCAATGGAGCGTTTTCAAGCAACAATACTTCTGGAATATTTTATAACCTTGGCGCAGGAACGTATACTGTTTCAGTGACGGATGCTTTGGGCGCAGTTGTATCAAGCAGCGGCATAGTAATTCCAACAGGCGTTTATTTAGAAGTTAACCCAAGTTCTATTAGCATTTGTCCCAATAGTAACCTTCAGATTTCTGTAAGCGGTGGCAATGGAAATTATAATTGGTCAGCAATTCCGGTGGATCCAACCTTACTATTTGCTTTTAATGATAGTGTGCTTGTTTCTCCAATTCAAAATACGGTTTATACTGTGGCAACAAATGCATTAAATACTAATTTGATTTTTAATGGCACTTTTGAGTACGGAGACCTTGGTTTTTTTAGTGCTTATTCCTCCTTATTTCCAACTAATCCCAGTGGAGCTCAAGAATCATACGGCATTACAAACAATGCCTCTTCCTGGTATCCAAGCTATAGCCCTTGTGTTGATCATACGCTCGGAAATGGCATAGGTAAAATGATGGTGCTCAATGGCGCAACAAACGGAACGAGTCCTTTTTGGGAACAAACAATTGCGGTAGAAAAAAATAAAAATTATGTGTTTACCTATTTTGCACAAAGTCTAACGAATACCAATCCAGCAGAAATACAAGCGGTTTTCAATGGCGTAACGATGGGAGTTGATACACTTCAACTGCTCACATGTGATTGGCTTAGTACATCCTACAATTGGTTTTCTGGAAATGATTCCTCCATTACGATTGTTCTGACCGATCTGAACAATTCCGCCATTGGAAATGATTTCGCCTTAGATGATCTAAGCTTGAGTACACTGCTTTCATGTAGCAATACCTCAAATGTTCAAATCACGACCAACAACCTTGATTTAGGCCTACAATATCCTGCCAATGCGTGTGTTGGGGGAAGTAGTTTAGCACCAACATTAAATCCAAACTATCCCGCGAATGGTAGTTTTAATGTGATTCCTGCTGGATTAAATGTACATCCGGTGACGGGAATAATAAATTTAACGAACGCCAACCCTGGCAATTATCAGATTATTTATTCCTTGCCAATTTGTAATCAACTATCACACGACACCGCAATGATTACTATTCGTGCACGTCCTAGCTTACTCGAATTAACGGGTGGTGATTATTATTGCGTCGGACAAACATTTAATCCTCTATCGCTATTGGTGACTGGCACACCTAATTGGGATATCTATTTTTCATTAGATGGTGTTCCTCAAAGTGTGCTCAACGTAAATTCCTTGCCCATATTAATCGGGAATTCAATTGGGACATATGTGCTGGATTCAATTCATGATGCGTATTGCTCCAATGTGCTGGTTGGAAGTCAAACAATTGCCCTGACAGACGGTCCACAAGTGCCGCTATTTGCAGGTGATACTATCTTTTGCGCAGATGAAACAACCACAAGTATTCAAATTACCAATATCAACGGATCCGGAACTTTTAATTGGTACAATGATTCAAGTCTCAATAACTATTTATTTAGTGACGACGAACTATTTCCTTCCAACGATACCTCAGCTATATTTTATGTAACGCAATCGGTAAACGGATGTGAAGGTCCTTATGGCATGCTATCAATCACAGTGGAACCTTGTGGTTTTGTAATTCCAACTGCCTTTACACCAAATGGTGATAACCAAAACGACACCTGGGGAATTGTGGGGATAGATGCGAAATACCCTACTAACATTGTTAAAGTTTACAATCGATGGGGGGAGCTAATATATGAATCTTTTGAAGGAAATTATAGCAGTAATGAATGGGATGGAACGTACAATGGAGAGCCGTTGCCGGTTGGTTCCTATTACTATATCATTGAACTGGCGAAGGATCAGACAAGTGAACCACTGAATGGAACCGTATCAATAATTCGATTAAAATGATTCGATTGAAACAACTCTTACTTTCTTTAACGATATTGCTAACAAGTGTAGCAACAAGCCAACAATTACCACAATATAGCCAATTCCTTTTAAACAAAGCCCTGTACAACCCTGCTGCGATGGCTATTAATCCCCAAACCGAGATTACCTTAATTGGGAGATGGCAAATGCTGGGATTCGGATTAGAACCAAGAACGGTGGCATTATTTGGGCAATCGAAAATACAAAAGAAAGAAAAGGTAATTTTCAATCCTGCTAGTCGAATCGGTCAAGAAATTGTGCCTTTTAGCAAAAAAAAGAAGCTAAGACTCAGCCATTTTGTAGGTGGGCAGCTAATTTCTGATAATTACGGGGCTTTCAAATCCACTGATTTTACCGGAAACTATGCACTCAGAATTCCCATAAATAACAAGTGGAAAATATCGCTTGGTGCGAGTATAGGTTTGAGTAACCATTCTTTTAATCCTGCAAGAGCAGTCGTGCTGAACTCAACAGACCCTCTGCTGCCTTATGTTGGAGGAGACACGGAATACGATGCATTTACACAAGGAAAATTAAACCAGCTGTCACTTAATACAGGAGCTGGATTAGCACTTAACAGCAGTAATTTTTTCCTTTCAATTGGAGCCAAGCAACTTGCTAAAAACTATATTACTTTTGGAAATTCAAGCATTAATTTTGACCAAAGAACGCACTGGAACCTAATGACTGGCTATAATTTTTCCATAGCAAATGGGCTCGACATACAGCCCGCCATTTTGATTAAAAGAATGCAAGCAAATAAGTTGTCGTATGAATTCAGTGCCTTAGCCACCATCAATTATATTTTTTGGGCAGGTGTCAATTATCATTTAGGAGCATCGGCAGGAATTATGGTTGGAATGGAAGTTAGCGATGAATTGAAAATTGGGTATTCCATGGAATTTGCGACCACCCGGATTAATTATTTTAGCAACGGTGGACACGAAATAATGATTAGTTATGCATTTTAAAACCAAACTTCTCTTCTTTATTTGCAGTTTCAGCCTTGAATTCATTGCTCAGATCTATGATTTTACAGATCCCTTAAGATTACCAGGACAAATCAATAGTTCCGCGGAGGAAACAAATCCAACCCTTTCTCCTGATGGACAAACAATATATTTTGTAAGAACCTTAGAAATAAAGAATACCGGTGGTATTTATGACCAAGATATTTGGACCAGTAAAAACAACGGAATGGAATGGAGCGCTGGAAAAGTAATAGGTAATCTTAACAACAAATTAAATAATGCCGTATTCGCTTCCGTTCAAGACACTGCATCATCAAGGCTATATTTACTTTCGACCTATACCACTGAAAAGGACATTCGAAAAGGAATTGCCGTTTCAACCTTAAAAGATTCTATTTGGGGCCTTCCAATTAAAGTCGCGATTCCTGATTTAGACATTGATGGAAAATTTGTTTCCTACTTCTTATCTCAAAATGAAGACGTTCTCGTTTTTTCATTTGAAGGGAGTGATTCTGAAGGCGAAGAAGATCTTTATGTATCGACAAAATCAAGTGAGGGGTGGAACAGTCCAGAACACATGGGTAATGTCATTAATTCACCAGGATTTGAAATCTCCCCTTTCCTTTGTCCAAGCAACGATACCTTATATTTTGCAAGTAATGGCTTTAAAGGTGAAGGCGATGCGGATATCTACTACAGCATCAAAAAGGGGAAATGGAATAATTGGTCCAAGCCAATTAACCTTGGAAAAAAAATTAATACCCCAAAATTTGATGCCTACTTAATAAAACGAGGAAATGAAATCATTTGGGCAAGCAATCGAGATGGAAAAGATTGCGATCTGTATGCGGCAAAAAGCATTCCACCACCCAAATTAATTAGCAGCCTTCAAAGCACGGACGTTAGCACATTTCAAGGATACGATGGTAAAATAGACCTAATAATTAGTAGCGGCGTGCCTCCATATAAAATCGCATGGTCAAATGGGAAAACAACAGAAGATCTTTCAGAACTTAACAAAGGAAAGTATACGGTTACGGTGATTGATGCCACTGGACAAAAAAACATCCTAATGGCAGAAATAAATGAGCCCCTATTTGAAGAAAAAAAAATAATCCGCTTTCCTGAGCTTCGCTATGAATTTAATAAATGGACCTTTATCAATGATTCCACAGTAAATTCAGCTGATTCGCTGACATACGTGGCTGAACTACTTACTAATTACCCAGAAATAGTCATTGAATTAATCTCTCATACCGATTCCCGTGGAGAAGAGAGTCAAAATCAAATTCTATCCATCAATCGAGCGAGGGCTTGTTATAAATATTTAGTGGAGGAATTAAAAATTGATCCGCGAAGAATTATCCCTGTTGGGAAAGGTGAAAAAGAACCTGCTACTTGGAAAGACCCAATAAGCGGAAAAAGTATCTTGTTAACAGAAGAATACATCAATCAATTTAAAGATAACGATGTTCTTTATGAGAAAATAAACCAACTTAATAGGAGAACAGAAGGTCGAATTATCAGTAAAGACTTTAATCCGGCCACTTTTCCGGAGGCATCAAAAGAGTACCTACAATTTATTGTAACGCCAAAATAACGATGGAATTAATTACACTACTATTTAGACTTGGTGTCTTATTCGCGATCTACGGATTCATATGGTTTTTTATCGACGCTTGTATTCGATTACTGGTAGGCAGAAATCAACGAACAGTTCTTGAATTTTATCTTATAAAAAGTGCTAAATACTTGTTTTTAGTCAATGTGTTAGTCCTATTTTGCCTTAACAAAACAAAGACAGAAATAACTCTTATAAACATCGCGCCTACCCTATCCATTTTTTGTATCTATTTAATTGGTCGCTTACAGAATGATGAACGGAAATCCATGATACAACTATCTTTTTTTGGTAAACAAACGAATAATATAGATGCGACGACTAATTTTAACCGCAGGAATGAAATCATACTTATTATTGGAGCCTTAATTGCTTTTGTACTTTTGGCATTCCATGCTGATTATGCTAAAAACAACATTGCAGAATGGTTTTATCGCAGCATAATCGATATCGAACAAACAGCCATTATTGGATACATCTTTAAGTTTATTGGTGCGCTATTTTTAATAGGTATGTTTTTTAAAATGATCAATGCCTTTAATTATATACTAAGTGGCAAACCCATTGATGATCTAAAATCAAAAATTAAAGACAAGGACAAAAACGATTTTGACGATTACGAAGAAGTATAGAAAATAAATATAGAATAGACAAAAAACATAACTATTAATACTTGAATTATGAGCGAAGATTGGAAAAGTGATAAAGCAGAGGCGGCAATGCGTGAAGGAACAGAAGTTATACGTAAAGCAGCAGAATTAAGGGCAGAGTTAGAAATCGAAAAGAGTTGGGATGCGTTAAAAAATTCATTGTCCGAAAATCGCCCCGAGTTAAAAGATCAGATTAATTTGGTGATTGATTTGTTAAAAATCAACTATGAACTTCCTGAGAAACGTGACTAAGGATATTCAGTAATGCCTGCTGATGGGGACTAGCAGATTTAAAATCAATAATGCCACCGGATTATTTCAAATACGGATTTTCTTTGCGCAAGGCGCCCAAGTCTTTTATGCTAAGGAACACTTCTGGAGCGCCGGCAGCGTAGGGACCGATTTCATAATGTTGGTAAGAAAAAGTAATTCCTTTTCGACTGATGGAAAACACCTCTGGTAATTCAAAAGGTCGATCGTCTTCTGTTAAAAACCACCATCCTTCGTTTCCATTTTGCGCCAAAAACTTTCGCTTTGCTAATGATTTTAATGCAGATTTGTAATTGTCAACCAATACATCTTTCAACTTAATTTGATTTCCAGTTTTTAGGTCGATATTTAGCACTGAAGAGCCATGCTGTCCATGTGCTGCACCAAAAGCATAATACTCAAAAAAGATATACATCGATAGAAAGGTATTGGAAGAATCTGCCAAGCTGCAAGTATAAGAATCTTGCATGTATTCCATTTCCCCCGCCTCATTGGATGAGTTTTTAATTTCAGCTATAAACTGCTTAAGTGATTTTTTCTTCCCTCCTCCGGCACCCGTAATTTCTTTTTCAATCAAAACATTGATTTTCTGGGCTACCTCAGTGTCCTTCATGAAAACCTTCAAGCCATTAATTTCTCGCGTATTGCACCAATCCTCATCGATTTCCATTTCGTCATCAAAAGGCAGGTCACAATTTTCGGACTTTAACGTAAATTTTTTGAAGCTTAAACCCGTGGGCATGGGTAGTTGGCTTATGTTTTGGGTGGTCGTATCCGCCATCTTCGGCGCTTTAACTTGATTTTTTTTTGGCTTTTCGCCCGAATTACAAGCACTTAAGAAGGAGATCACTCCTATAAAAAACAGTAGGTTTCGCATATAAAAAATTGTTATCCAAAGGTAATGGAAAAGTTGATACCTTAAACTCGGGAATTGTCTTGAAGAAAAGGGGCTTTTTTTATTGGATTAACTTGAGCCTCTCGAAATTTCTATTAAAACATAGAGCGCAAGCTGTCAACAATCATCTGAATACCAATCGATAAAACAATAAGTCCCATAATTTTTGAGAGTGTCCTTAAGCCACCTTGTCCAATGTATTTCAAAATAAGTGGTGCCGAAAGCAAGGTAACATAAATCCCTATGCAAACCGCTAAAATTGCAACGATGACAGCTGCTTTATCTGCAAAAACATCGGTTTTCAAGGATAAATTAATCAATAGTGAAATAGAGCCAGGTCCTGCCAGTAAGGGCATCGCCAATGGACTAAAAGAGATGTCTTCCTTCAAGCGAGATTCTTCCTCTACTGCTCCCTCCACGTCCTTCTTATGCTGTGCATTAAGTAATAAAAAACCAGACCTTGAAATGATGATTCCCCCTGCAATTTTTAAAGCATAAATCGAAACTCCAAAGAAATTTAAAACATATTCCCCGAACAAATAGGAGATTAAACAAATCAATAAAACATAGAAAGAAGTTCTGCGAACCGTCCGCATGAGGTGCGCTTTTGGATAACTTGATGTTAACGAGATAAAAACGGGCATTGCACTGAGTGGATTTATCAAAGAAAACAGTGAAATACAAGTGGAAATAAAAAGAGAAACCATAGCTAATTTTTTGCAAAGTTCATCATTCGTTTTTAATAACCGTGATTACGTAGTATTAAGAAAATGTAATCCTTTTTAAAGACAAGCTTTGCATAAAAAAAGCCAGTATCCGACATAGCAGATACTGGCTTTCAATGTAGAAAATAGGTGACGAAGATACCTTGTCTCTCCCTATTTATTTCTTAAGCGATTTGTTAATTCAGGGAATCTGAAAAAAGCAACTGCCCACAAAAATGCCTGAATAATACATGGCGCCATAATTGATTGCCCATGTTCCAAATGCGTTGCAATTGCTCCCCCCATGTATGCGCACAAAAGCAGCGTGCCAATGACTCCTGTGCGAGGAAGAATGAACAATGCTAAACTTGCTATTTCAACAAAAGCAAGTAGTTTGAATGTATTCGCATCTAGCCCCATACTTGCTGCCATTCCCAAGGCTTTTTCATCTGCTGTGAACTTACCCATTGCGCTTCCTAGGAATATAAAAGCTACCAAGCCTGTTAATACCCAGTAAATGATCTTTTTTGTTTTTTCTGACATACTTTTTGATTTAGATTATTTTAGTTAGGTGCAAAATTGAGATAAATTACTTTCTAAAATATAGTAGTTACCTCTGAGTAAGTAGTTACCTCTGGGTAATTTGTATGTCGTAATTTTGTCACATGAATCAGAAAGATCAAGTTTGTCAATATAAATTAATGGCATCAAGGGATGCCTTGGAAGTCATTCAGGGAAAGTGGCGCATTCCAATTATCATTGCGTTAATGCATGGCACCAAACGATTTGGGGAAATTCAAAGAGACATAAGTGATATTTCACCTAAGATGCTTTCACAGGAATTAAAGGCATTGGAAATGAACAAAATTGTCAAACGCACGCTCCATGATACCATGCCGGTGACTACCGAATATTCCTTAACGCCCTTGGGTGAATCGATGACGAATTTATTGAATGAAATTCTTAATTGGGGGATTCACTTTAGACAGGAAGTATTGAAGAAATAATTGCAATTAATTAGTAACTATGCCCTCATTATAGAAATTGCTTAAAAGAAAGACGTCGATTGAAAGGAAGCTTATCTTTACTCTTCAAATTTAATAGGCTCTTTGGGTATGGTTATATGTCCACGTTGCATGAAGAAAAGTTCACTAAATTGTTTCTTTTTTTCAGGACCCCAATTTGCCATATCTTTTGCATAAGCTGAATAAAACGCATCTAATTTTATTAGTGTAGAATCATTTTGACATCCGACAGAGTCAATTTTCGTAGTGGTTTGAGCTGAAGCTAAATTCAAACTCATGATAATAATAGATAGTGAAAGTGTTTTCATAAAATTTTACAACCAATAATTTGATTTCTCATTTAGGTTACAGAATAAATTGAGGAGTAGTAAAAAAGAAATACCCTTCAAGTAATATTCCAATATGAAGCTTAGAATGCTTTTATGGGTAAGTTAATTTGATTAAAAAAAAACGTTTTTATTTTTCCGTTATTCCAATTACGACACCTAATTCTCCATCTAATTGTTCAAGTCCTAGTTTTGGAATATATGCCTTTGACACATAACCATCTAAAAAAAGAGCATTTAAGCAACCTTGTTCTTTGAAATAATTTGCAAAATCATAAAACGTAACCCTATTCTTGGAAATAGCAAATACTAATTCATTGTTTGGTAGAATTCCAACTCCATTTCTAATTTGAAAATTATTCGAGGTTTGAGAAAATTTTGGGTTAATTCTTCCATCAATAAGTAGCATCGGACCGGACTGTGTTGCAAATTTCGTAAGTGAATCTTGCAGATATAACGAAGTTTTACATATTCCAGCTTTATTATCATTAGTTACATAGAAAACACCATTCGGATTTAAATAAAAATTAGGAATGTATCCATCTTTATCTGGATTGATTTTTTTAGTATTTAAAGCTCTAATTGTTCTACCGTTTTCTACATACAAACCTATTGGATTTTGTTTTTTATCATACATGCCACCATTAGTGGCAAAAATTAATTTTTTCTTTTGATTTTCTATTCTCAGTTTCAATTTTTCAATATTCCCGTATAATTCTCCATCTGGCTGTTTCCAATAAAGAGAGATGTTGACTCTTTCAGGATTTATTCTGATTGAAACAATTTCTGCCGGACCGGGAAAATAGTTTCTATAAATAGAATAAGTAACAAGCATAATAATACCCAATGCTAAGAATAGCAAAATTTTAATTTTGTTTTTCATGATTTTGATTTAATTAATATTCGATAGCTATGAAAAACTAGTAAACCTAGAAATACTCCAATCAAATTATACTTCACATCTTCAATATCGAATCTGCCATGAATGGGTTTCCCAATAATTCTAATGGATATTTTATTTGAAAACTCTTGCGCAAACTCTATAACAATACCAAATAGAACAAGTCCTATTGTTGCTATTAACCATCGTTTTGGAAATATTAACGTTAAAAATACAGCTGCAAAGAAGTAGAACATGGCATGCAGCTCTTTATCAAAATGATGAAATACTCTTGGCAACTTAACCATGAATCCTAAAATTGTGCATCCTGCAAAAAATGAAACCAAAACTATTTTATGAAAATCTCTCATTTATCTTATTCTTTTAAACTACCGAATAACGTGCCGCGGCTAAAAGAAGTTGGCGCTTTTGAACTATAAACCTCCTTATGAAATCCGCACTTCAAATGTAAAATATATTTTCTTTAGAACAACAAATTAGCCAATTTCTTATAGGTGCTGTTAGCGGTAGTTATAATTTAAAATCGTAAATTTATCCTATGGGAAAACACTTAAAATTTATATTGTCCGAATACCTCGATAGCTATTCGTCAAAGTGTAAAATTGATTGGTTAGAGGTATTCCATAAATTAAGGTCAAAGTCAACATTTACAACTGATGATTTTGAATATTATCTGATAGCTTCTTCGCTTTACTCGTCTAAAATTGAGGGTAACTCTCTTGATGCAAACAGCTTTTTTAGAAATAGAGGAAATAAAACATTTCCGAAGAAAAAAGAAGTGCAAGAGATTGAAGATTTAGTAAAAGCATACAAGTTTGCCTCTGAAAACAACCTGAACAAAACTAATTTCTTGAAAACACATGAAATTTCGGCTAAAACATTATTGCCAGCTAATTTACGTGGAAAAGTCAGAAAGCAACAAGTTGGCGTTCACGATTCAAAATCACTTAAACCTGTTTATTTAGCAGTCGAGCCACAATTTGTGACTGAAGAATTAAGCAAGTTGTTTGCTGATATTTCAGAGTTATTGAAACGGGATTTGTCTTACAAAGATGTTTTTTACTATGCTTCTATGATTCATTTATGGACTGCAAAAATTCACCCATTTATGGATGGTAATGGTCGGTCTGCACGATTGCTTGAAAAATGGTTTTTAGTGTCAAAATTAGGAATGTCTGCTTGGTCAATTAATTCTGAAAAATATTATTGGGATAATCGTCCTGACTATTACCATAACATTGCTTTGGGATATAACTACTATGCCCTATATTGGGATAGATGTCTTCCTTTTTTGTTAATGTTACCTGAAGCACTTAAAGAGTCAATCAAATAATTACCGCTAACTTGTCGCAAACCGCCATTCATCAACTTTAATCAAAAATACAACTTATCTGAACATAGTGAAACCTTAAGGGATTCTTCCCTAGAGTGAGAAAGAGTTTGAGAGCTAGGTAAAAAAGAAAAAGCGCCGTCACTTTCGTAACTGCGCTTTTCTTTTTAGTAGCGGGGATCCGTCAGTTGACGGACAAACCATACTCGAACCGATGTCCGTCCGTCAGCTGACGGACGGATAAGAGCCCGACCTGCTTTATTTGATTCCAAATAAAATCTCGACCACGACTTGATTTTATTTCTTTTTCTCGTTTCAAAGCAGCTATTTTACTTTCGAAAAACTCAACATGTACTACTATCCAAGGTCTATACTTCACAGTATATCCCTTAGTAGAGAATTTATTGTGTGAATGAAAACGATCTATTAAAGCAGATGTATAGCCAATATATATTTTTTGGTGTTTGACTGAATATAATACATAAACTACAAACATACTTGTGATATATAACTTGGAAATGCAAAAGCCAGTCATCAATGACTGGCTTATCTTAGTAGCGGGGACCGGACTCGAACCGATGACCTTCGGGTTATGAGCCCGACGAGCTACCAACTGCTCCACCCCGCAATATATCTTAGTTATTATTTCAAAAACAAATTGCGTTTGGCAAAGATACATACAATATTTAAAACTCCTAATTAATCCATGAGTAACATTGCATTCTTAATAAATTGATTTCGAGTGTTCAGTTTAATTTTTAAACCAACAGAATGACTGTTCATATTTACTTGTGCTAATGGAGAGAATCCATATTCAAATAAATAATTGAGAATAACTACCTTTTTTATCTTGCCTCCAATTCCGAATTGAATCCCCTTCATTGAAGGCGTTCCAACAAATAAATTAACAACATCTGCATAATTCAATTTGAGCATAACATCGTATAACACGGGCGTGAAAAACACTTCCGAAATTCGTAGGGAAGGCACCAAGGTCCAATTAGGATTTAAGGGAAGCAAATAACGCCCGTATACAGAATATTGTGTGCGAAAGGAAGAGGAAGTGCCAATAGAAACCCAGTTTTTTGCACCAATATCATCAATCGCTAATCCAACAATATAAGACTTGGTTTTAAACGCTATTCCAGCGGTAAATTGGGGCAAAAAACTAGATGAAAATCGTTGTATATTGTTTTCTTGCTCAAAGGTGCTCACTAAATCAGCGTTATAACCTACTTGAACAGCACCAATTCCGATTCCCAAGCTAATTCTATCTTCATTTTTTACTTGGATATTCACTGCCCCAGCAACTTGAAGGCTAGTATTTGAAAATGAAGCAATGTTTTCGTTTAATAATGTTACGCCCATTCCAAACATAGCCGCGTCACTTTTTCGATTATTAAACGGCAAAGACAAGGTAGCATTGGTTGTTTTTGGTGCTCCTTCGAATCCAACCCATTGTGCCTTGAACGCAGTGAAAAGTTCCGCATGTTCATTTAATCCATGATGCGCTGGGTTAATGCCGCCCCAATTCATATAAAAACCAGTGGAATTAGGTGTCATCTGCGCAACGGAATAAAAAGTACTGAGCAAAAAAAGAAAAAAGGTTTTCAAACTTCTCATTATCTAATAATTGTAATGGTTCCTTTTTTCACACCTAAATCCCCTCCTAAGTTCAAAATATAAAAATAAACCCCTTCTGGTAATTCGCGATCATTGTAAAGTCCCGTCCAAGCATTCGTAAAATTATAGGGACTAGATTTGTAAAGCTCAAATCCAAATCGATTCATTATCACCATTTCATTAGCCGGATAATCATCTATGTTTGGGATTTGCCAAACATCATTCTTGCCATCGCCATTGGGAGAAAATGTATTGGGAATTTTAAAACTTCCTTTTACAAATACAGTCACATAATCTAATTTTTCGCAGCCATTAAACGACCCTTTTAGCATATAGGTGGTGGTTTCCTTTGGACTAGTAGTTGGTAGAAGAATAGTAGGATTCGAAACTAAAAACCCTGGCGACCAATGGAAATCATTGGCACTTGATACTGCTTGAAATTGTATGGTCGTTCCAGAATCAATGTACAAATCTACCCCGGCATCTAGCACAAAACTATTTACAGCAATTGGCATCGTACTAGCAGAAAGAACAATGGTAGAATCGAATCCGTACTGACATGTTACCTGAACTTCCAATAAATCCCCTTGCTGAAATCCTGTTGTGTCAAAAACTAAATTATTTCCTGAATTAACAACTAAGCCATTTAATAGCCAAGAAACCAATGAAATCGAAGGGCAATTCTGTACATTTGCCGTAAAAGAAAGTGATTCAAGATCACAAATCGTGTCGGTTTGAGCACTTAAATTAACACTAAGTGGCTGACTATTATATTGATTTGAATAAAAAACAGAAAAGAAAAAGAAGATTTTAAAATAGTACTTATACATAAATAACAACGTGTTTCAATTCTTAATAAAATAAATAACAAAAAGAAAAACCACCTATTTTTTTTTCCTATTTTGGCACTAAATTAGTTTGTAAAACACGAATATAAATAAAACTAGACTTTATGCGTAAAATATACCTAACAATAATTATAGCATGCTACTTTCTAAATGCTTATTCACAGCGCGTTGATTATGATCATACTTCCAAATGGTTTTTGGGTTTTAATGTTGGCGCAACATGGAATTCAACGGATGTAAAAAACCAAACTTCTGCCGGATGGGGATTCACATTAGGTAAGTCCTATAATTACGATTACGGAAAAATCCTCAGTTTTGATCTTCGAGGAAGATACCTAAGAGGATATTGGTATGGACAAGATTCCGATACCACCTCTTTAGTTAATTATTCCGGCGGAGCATTAACTAGCTATAAAGATTCTTTAGGGTTTTCTGTCAATAATTTTCAAGCTGATGTGCACCGTATTGCCTTAGAATTAGCCATTCATGCCAATAAGCTCCGCGAAAGGACGGGACTAGATCCTTACATTTTTGGTGGAGTTGGATTAACGTGGAATCAAACATACGGTGATTTAAAAAACGAATTTGGCGACTATGACTATGACGCCCTTTTAATAAACGGAGAGTTAAACTCCAGTATGATTGAAAATACTCTAGATGGTATTTTTGATACCCCACTCGATGAGAGCAGCGACAAATACAAGGTTAATTTTATGCCAAGTCTCGGCTTTGGTCTTGGTTATCAAGTTGGAAAGCGAGTCTCTATTGGAATTGAGCATAAAACAACCTTTACCCTTGATGATAACTTTGATGGCTATATTTCTACAAGTCCTCGCACAAAAAACGATCGCTATCATTACACCTCTTTTTACATTGAATTTAGATTCAGAACAAACGAAAGTACGAACAGCAATGATGAAACGACAAATACCAATACATCCAACAACATTAATAACTATAATACCGCTTGTCCAAAGCCTGTTATTACCGTTTCACAAAATACTGTAAATGGAACTAATAATTCCTACCTCTTAGAAGCGACCATCACAAATATTAATAACGCAAATGAAATAACAATAATCAACCAAAATGGTGTTAACATTCCTTTTAATTTAGTCAATCAAAATAAAATACAAGCGAATGTATCCTTAATGCCAGGCGCTAACACATTTACAATTACCGCTCAAAACAATTGCGGCAAAGATGTGAAATCGATTACGGTGAATTATAATCCTTGTATCAATCCTACGATAATCATTACCAACCCCGGTTCAAGAGACATCACCGTAACATCGCCGAGTTATGTGTTTTCTGCGATTGTCCAAAATATTACAAATCGACAAGGGATTATTTTATTTGTAAACAATAGTAGCATAAGTAATTTTACCTTTAATGCCGCCACGGGACAAATTCAAAGCAATTTACTATTGAATGCCGGAAGCAATGTAATTCGTGTTGAAGCGCAAAATAACTGCGGGTCCATAACAGCAACTGCTACTATTATCTATAATAATTGTATTGTTCCACAATTACAATTAATTAATCCATCAGCATCGGGCACTACGGTAAGCACAAGTGGCATTACGATAAAAGTTAAGGCAACAGGTTTTATGAATCGTAACGAGTTTTCCATATTACATAATGGTGCTCAAATTTCAAACTTTACCATGAATAATAACATGTTGGAGATTCCATTGCAACTTTCCCTTGGATTGAATACCATAACAATCAATGGCACAAATCTATGTGGTTCAGACGCTACTTCTTTTTCAGTTACCTACCAAAATTGTGTCGCACCAATCATTTCATTAATTACGCCGGCAACTAACATCAGCTCAACAATTACGGGAGCTTACCGATGCAGAATGAAAGTGGAAAATAGTCAGCAAAACAATATCCAGGTGATGCTTAATAATCAGCCAATTACCAATTTTACATATAATGCTGCTACAAAAATCCTAGAAGCAAGTTTGACCTTAATTGCTGGAGCTAATACCATACTAATAAATGCAAGTAATCCATGCGGAACAGATGTTGAAACCGTCTATATCAATAACGAGAATTGTAAAAATCCAACCGTTGTAATAAATGGCACGAACAACTCAACAGTCGTAAATTCCTCCTATACTTGGACGGCACAAATTCAAAATATTGCGAATGCTCAAGGGCTTTCAGTAAGTCATAATGGCAATCCAATAAATTTTGATTATTCCAATGGAATAGTGACTTGTTTCTCCACACTTTCACTTGGTAATAACATATTTGTAGTGACCGCTGCTAACGGATGTGGCAGAGACAGCAAGAGTTTAACTATACAATTAATTCAATGTGAACAACCCAGCGTATCAATAAATGGAGAGTCGGGATCTACCGTAACTTCTTCTGTTTATTTACTAAGTGCCAAAGTAATAAATATGGCTTCATCGCAAGGATTAACGCTTACATTCAACGGTACTCCAATCAATAATTTCACGTATTTAACCAACGAAATTACAGCTAATATCAATTTAATTCCTGGGGAAAACACATTTGTATTAAGCGCTATCAATGCCTGCGGTAATGGGACAGAAACCTTTATCATCTACTATAATCAATGCGATGCACCCATCGTTACCTTAAGTGCTGATTTGCCTAATAATTCAATTACAGAAGCGACCAACTTAACCTTGAATGCTTCCGTTGCAAATTATGACAATCAAACGATAATTCAGGTTACTAAAAATGGCAATATATTGAGTGGATACACCAACAATAACGGCCAAATATCTGGTACCATTAATTTACAATTGGGAATTACTACACTAATTGTTACTGCCTCCAACCAATGCGGGCAAGACACAAAGACTTATGTAATTAACAGATGTAAAGCTGCAACTATAACATTAAGCATCCCGAATAATGAGAATTCAAACACCTCAACTTCAAGTTCTTTCATTCAGCTTAATTTAGCAAATGTTGAAAATATTAATATGGTTACTGTTACACAGAATGGCCTTACATTAACAAATTTAACACTCTCCACAACTATTTTAGGTGGGGCAGTAACCTTACAACCTGGTCCAAATACATTCTTTGTTAGTGTAAATACACCTTGCGGTTTGGTAACGAAGACCTTTGTGATATTTTATTCCATAGAAAATAATGGAAGCATTATCCCACCAAAAGAATCGGGGAATAATGGGGAAGAAAAATCTAATGAGCCAATTACGCCGGTTAAACCAAATCCTGTAACGCCAGAACCCGTTAAACCAAAACCGGTAACTCCTGAGCCAGTTAAACCAAAGCCGGTAACTCCTGAGCCTGTTAAGCCAAAGCCGGTAACTCCTGAGCCAATTAATCCAAAACCGGTAACTCCTGAGCCAGTTAAACCAAAACCGGTAACTCCTGAGCCAGTTAAGCCAAAGCCGGTAACTCCTGAGCCAGTTAAGCCAAAGCCGGTAACTCCTGAGCCAGTTAATCCAATAAAACCACCTGTGCCAATCCCTACAGAAAAAGGCGGGGGGAAATAAGCCTACTTTTTAAACAAAATCCTTTTCGAACTCAATGCAAATTAGTATCTTCGCGAACTAAAAAGAATAGGATATGGCAATTATTGGGAAAATTCGTGAAAAATCTGGGCTATTAGTTGGCATCGTTGGTTTGGCCTTGTTGGCTTTTGTTTTGGGTGATTATCAAAGTATGTTTGGCAATTCTGAAGGCAAATATGGTATTGGACTCGTGTATGGCGATAAAGTTAATGTAGATAATTATTCCAGCCTTAGCGCACGTGTTCAGGACCAAGAACGATCTCAAGCAGAGCAAGAGCAAAAGGAATTCGGTGATGCCGAAATGGCTTCAGCAAGTAACAAAGCATGGGAATTTATGGTAGATTCGATTCTACTTCAAAAAGAATATGAGGCTTTAGGAATAAGTGTTTCGGACAAAGAATTCAATGCCTATTTATTAGCGACAGATGGTTTTCCAGTTTTACAAGATTTGGCAAAATTCTTTACCGATTCAATTTCCGGAACTGTTACTGAACAATCTACCATTACAGGCCGTCAGAAATTACAAGAAACAATCACACAATTAAAAACAAGCAAGGAAGCTGGAGCAAAGCAGCAGTGGGAAGGAACCAAAAAGTATTATACGGATAGAAGGAAACGCGAGAAATATTTTGCGCTTTTAGAACAAGGAGTGTATGTTACTAAATTAGAAGCTAAACAAGAATATCAAGCCCAAAAAGAAGTAAAGACTATTTCCTTTGTGCAGCGTCTTTACAGTGAAATTAGTGATTTAGATGCTGGCATTAAAGTAAATGACAAAGAGCTTAGAGCGTTTTTTGAAGCGCATAAATCAGAGGCAAAATATCAGAATTTAATTTCATCTCGAGAAGTTAAATTATTTGAAGTTGCCATACAGCCATCAAAAAAAGATACGGCAAACTTTTCAAAGGAAATCATGAAATTAAAAGCTGATTTTTTAGCTTCAACTAATGATTCATTATTTGTAATGAAAGAAAGTGAAAACAAGGTTTATTTCGGTGATAAAAGAGGAACGGCTGTTCCAAAAGGGAATGAAAAAGCGAACCGATTTATGACCTATCCACCAGATTACGACACCATTTTCAAACTAGCTTCCATCGGCCAACTTGTTGGGCCGTATTCAATGGACGACAAAATGTTTGTTTCTAAAGTTATAGGTTTTACACCATCTAAACTTAAAGCAAGACACCTACTAATTGCTACTAATGGCTCAAAAGACCCTAAAATAATTGCAGCTAAACAGAAAACGGCAGATAGTTTATTAAAAGTAATTAATAAAGATAATTTTACAGCGTTGGTTGCCAAGTACAGCGATGACCCGGGATCAAAGGACAAAGGTGGTTTATATGAAAATTTCCTCGAAGGAGAAATGGTTGCTGAATTTGGTGGTTTTTGCGCCAATAATCCAGTTGGCAAAATTGCTGTTGTTAAAACTGATTTCGGATTTCATATTATTGAAATTATGGAAAAAGGCAATTCGAAATTTCCTGTCCTTACAACAATCGAAAAAAACTTTAAACCTTCAGAAGAATCGATCACCAGTAAAGACGATGAAATTAATAACTTACTCTATAAATTAGATCAAAAGATATCGAGAATCGACGACCCTTCTAAAAAAATAGCCATGTTTGATACAATCGTTAGAAGAGCTAACTATTTTGTGAGACCTATTTCAATTGAAGACAATGACCCAAAGATTTTTGGATTAAGTAGTGAGAAAACGATTGACAAAATTTTGGAATTAGCCTACGGAGAAGATGTTGCCGTTGGAACGTTAATATCTTATCCAATAAAAGAAAAAGATAAGTTTATTATAGCCATAGTATCCGCAATTAAAGAGAAAGGCGAACCTCTTTATGAGCAAGTTAAGGAGCAGATGGAAAAAGAACTTATTGAAGAAAAAAAGGCAAAACGCTTAATGAATCAAATGGCCAACACAAAAAACCTAGCCCTATTAGCGAAGAAAGGAAATACAACTGTAGTTGATGCTCAAATAACCTTTGGGAATCCTGCTCTTGGAAATTCTGGGTATGAACCTGAAATTGTAGGTGCATTATTTTCTGTAATTAAAGATGGCCAAACGACGCTTCCTTTGAAAGGTAAAATGGGGGTTTATACGATTAAGGTAATCAAAACAACTAAAGCGCCTTCAACAAATACGTACAAAGTAGAAAGGGATCAATTATTAAATGCTGCAAAAAGTGCACTTCAAAATGAAATTATCATTGCCCTAAAGAAGAAAGCAGAAGTGATTGATAATAGAAGACTTTATAATCTGCGAATAAGACTTTAATAGTGTTCATTTATTTTAAGAGCATACTAGTGTGCTCTTAAAATAAATTCCTCGCCTAATCGAATAACAAACTTCCCAATACTTGGGTCTGCTTTGTAATAGTCGGTTGATATAATTTGTGCATTGGATGTTAAGGCTGCAAAAAACCTTGTGTAATCGTTTTTTCGTGCCTCTAATGTTCCAGCATCCGACCTTGTTCTAACGATAAACTGCGCTGTGAGTGCATTAATTTCCCTTTCATTGTTTATTGGGTCATTCCTTAATAAGAAAATTACATTGTCATCTTCTTTTTCACCATAAACGAATAAAGGTCGATCACCTTTATTTTTGTATAAATCAATATTGTCCCCTTCCAGAACAAAAAATATTTTACCTCTACAATCATCGTATAAAGGCCAACCTTCATTGTTAATTCTTGCCCGCAATGAAGCATTATTTTTCTTCATATCAACCGGTGTAAATAATTGGTCTGCGGAAAAATTAGATTCGATTATGCTATCCAATAAATGAAATGTGTTTTCGGTAAATTTTGTAGCGCGTTTAAATCCAAGATTTCTCAAAATTTTTGATAAATCCCCAGGGCTAGTCGCTTTCACTTCGATGTTAACAAAGATTGGGCAGTGCATAGGGTTATTCTGACTCCAAGTGCCCAGCTCCGCTAATGCAGACTCCAATGTCACATAATTTGTTTCATAGTCAATGTCTGCAATATGCAGAAGTTTAAATCCTGGTGATTTCAAACCCACTTCCTTTGACTTCGTCCTGAGTCCACAAACAAATGAGTTAATTTTTCGCTTCGAAAATTTACCACCTAATGAGTCGTAATAAACATCCAATTCAAATCCCCTAATTTTAAAATCGCTGAGTTGAGTACTTAATAACTCATGCCCATATTCCAGTTGTATTGGGTCGTTTTCAGGACCAATTTTATTTTTTACCTTAGAAAGAAATTTCAAAACTTTGGAATCTGGCTTCTTCTTATAGCTATTATGAGATGCTAAAACACGAACATCATTAAGACGCAAGTGATCCGTTTCTTGTGAATAGAGGTGTGGGCTTGATACACATAGTACAAGAATCCCAAAAATAAAAAAAAGGATATGTTGTTTCAATATTTATAGGAATTGATTCACAGTGTCTAAAAATACAATCTTCCATTCAACCACTGATCGGATAATTCTGTTTTATTCTTCTTATAAAACTCAATGGCCGAAAGATTCCAATTTAGCACCTGCCAATCCATTCTAGCGACTTTCTTCTCTTTCGCTACACGTACTACCATATCAAATAAAACTTGTCCTATACCCAACTTACGATGTATTTCTTGCACATAAATATCTTCAAGGTAAAGACACTTTCCTTTCCACGTTGAATAAGAGAAATAATACAATGCAAAACCAATTACAGTATCCGTTTGAACATCCACAGCAACAATAGCAAAGCAAACTTTTTCTACAAACAAGTGATTATACAAGGCATCTGAGGGAACAATTACAGCATTGGGCTCGCGTTCAAAAACGGCTAACTCCACGATCAATCGATGAATACTTTCCTCATCACCTGGTTGAGCATTCCTATAACGTATCATTGAACACCGGCAAGATTAAATCGAACTTTAATTCCCGTATTAATATTTCCTGTCGGATAGCTGGTAGCAACCTTTGGCGTGTTTAGGTTTTGATCATAGAATAAAGTAACCGTTAAGTTTTGTGATAAATTATAATCAAGATTGAATTTAAATGCAATCATTTTTTGTCCAGCTGTTGGTTGATTGGTATTTTCGACCACCTTTCTAATTACTGTTAAGTTATCGCGGAATGAAAAATTAATACCTGCATTCATATCGCTAGCCGGCACTTTTTTCAGCAACTTAACTTTCGTAATCTTAGATTGAAGCCCTACAACAATCTCTTCCGAGAGAACTTCTGTAACTTGATTATTATTTAATGAAAGTGTAGATTGCCTATCTTTCTTATATTCAAATTTGGTGGTAAGTGATTGTCCAAAAACAATCCAAGTGGCATCAAAACCAATTAAAGGAGAAAATTGCTCACTTATAGTTACGTTTTGAACTTGAAGGCCAGAAATAATGTTGTTATTAATATCTAAAGCATTTGCATTCCCATTATTATCAAAGGTAGCAGATAGATTAGATTGCATACCGCTCATCGTTACAGTTGAGTTATAAGCATGCCTCAAAACAAATGATTTTATAAAATCTTTAGCGAAAGGAAATTTAGATAATCCATTGTAGGTAATACTCCAATTTGGCAAGGGAGTATTTTTAATTGGATTAATACTTTTGCTGTTTACGCCCGTATTACTATAAGCTGTTAAGAAAGCACCAAGAACCACTTCTTGCTGACTGCCAGAATAACCACTATAAAAACCAGAAGGCAAAATATTAGAATTAGGATTATCTGCGCCTATAACTTGTGAAACAGTTTGCCTATTTGCCAATAAGTTTTGGAAAACCTGTGATGAATAATCACTGTCAAAACTTGCAAAAGCTGTTCCTATTGTTACGGTTGAATAGGTAAGTGTAGCAGTTTCGAATCTACTTTGCCCTTCAAATGCGGCAGATTGTGTATTCCAACGGTAGAACTCACCGGTATTCCTACCATAATTACGATTCATTTTAAGTTCTACATTAAAATCTTTAAAGGGCTCTAAGGTTGCTCTCACATTAAAAGTGGTCGCATGAGTAGTAGTAAATTGCTTATTAAGATCCTCATTTTGCACTAACCAGTTATTAGCGGTCGCCTGAGTTGCCACGTTATACCCGTTCGTATTGCCCCAAACATTATATCCTTGCCTGCCGAACGCAAAACCTGCTAATTGTGTGTTAGAGCTATTCATTCCAAGTACACGTGATTCTTGATTAATGCCTGGCAACATCGTACCATCATTTATTGTATAAGTCCCTGAAATGTTTCTAACCGTCATAGCTAAGCGGGCAAAAAATCCTCCAACAGGGTTCACTTTTTCTTTTTCACGTTGTTTTTTACGTTTTTTACGTTCAAATTGTCTCTTCAACCGTTCAAATTTGCGACGTTCCTTCTTCGTCATTTCTTCCAAAGGCTTTGGTGGCTTTAATTCTTCCTCATCTTTCACCTTAGCGTCTCCCGGCTTTACGTTTCCGGAACCATTTGCATCCTTAGGATTAATGGCACCTCGAGAATTTCTCCCATCTGACAACACACGTTTAAAATAGGGTATTTTATTGTAAAGCGTTACAAAATTAGCCTGCGAAGTCATGTTGATCGAACGATTATTTTGAATGGTATTGCCAAAACTAGTTTGGCCAAGCGGAGCTCTTTGCCAGTTATACGTTCCTGAATATTTAGCATTGGCGGTAAGCCAATCTGTCAATGGGAATTTATCCAATGGAAGGGCATAACTCAAACTATAGGTGTGTCCATAATCCATTGTTTTACCAAATGTTGACATCTGCGAACGAATGGTATCTTTAAACTCTTGAAAACCTGTTGGATCAACCCTTCGGTCTACCCGGCTATTTCCTTCCTCAAACATTGCTTTATTAGTAGCGGTAAAGCTTGCTTTTAAATTTTTAGTGAGATCGTAGCCTATATTATAGTTTCGGTTCCAATCAAAACGTTTCAAGAAAATAGGGTCAAATTCATAATTCGGAACAAGATTATTTCGTACTTGCCTTTCATTATATAGTCTTGAATAATCATTCGTAAACGAAATGTTTTTAGGCATTAAGTAAATATTGGTTTCTTTTATTATTTGTAACCATTTAGATTTTTGAACCGGTTTCCATTTTTTGAACGGTTCATATGCTTTACTAGCAAAAGTGTAATTATAATTTAATGCACCCGTCCAAGTTTTTGTTTTATCATAATTTATGTTAAAATCTCTTTTTAAATTTTCTGAAAAAGCATAGCTTGCAGACCAATTAGAAATACGATAAAAATGAGGTTTCGCACCTGCTTTCGACTCTTTTCGAACATTCGTAAAATTATAAGACTTTCTCTCCGTAAAATCCTGTCCCATTTTAGCCCGTTCTTTTCTCGTTGTTGGGTCGTAATCTGAAAGTTTGATGTCGGGATTAAAGGGATCATATTCAGGATTTATTATCCCTAAAGAATAGCCATAAAAGAAAGGTAAGGAAATTCGGGTTTGTTTACCAAAGAATTGACCTAATTGAATGTTGGCGTTCATATCGACACCAATTTTCTCATTACGCTGGCGTTCTTGGACACGACTTTCAACACTCCCCCAATTTATTCCTGAATAATTTCCTGAAGCAGATACACTGGCAAAATCAGCCAATTGCAGCTGCATTTGTCCCACTGCTGCAGATCCTCCTTCGCTCACAAAGTCTGTTAACCTTAATTCATTTATCCAAACAATAGCACAATCCGCTTGACCATCATCGGGCCAATTGTTAGATGGATCGGCTTGCAAAGGATTACGCACCCCAACCATTATTGTCTTTATAGCCTGAAGATTGGGACTACCCTTTATTTTAATTTTCCTATCTGGGTTGGCAGGATCAACAATTGAATACTCCAATAAGTAGGAAATTCCTGCCGCTGCTTGTTCAATTTTAGTGTTTCTATCTTTTTTTAAGTTTAACAAATCGTCAAATACAATTTCAACATTATTCGCTTCAGGCCAAATTGATTCTGGTGAAGATGAGCCCCATTGAGTCACATCCATTGGAAGTTCATATTCGTAATAATTTTCCACAAAATCGGTTCCTAATCTAACAAACAATGTCAAATCAGCATTATTAAGAGGAAGCAGAGGATTTACTTCTTCGGCATGAACAAACATTTTTAACTTTTTGTAAGTTCTTACATCAAACTGGACATTTTTATAGGCAGCACGCGAATCACCATCTTGCAAGTTACAGACTTCAAGGACTAATGATTGTTCATTTAATTGTCTTTGATACGTTTGAGATGGATCTATTTCCCTAGTTATTCCGGGTGGAACCTCATATTTAATTGGTGTTCGTTGATCATTTTCTTCAACATTGACGGCTGCAATATTGAAAGAAGTTAGATTGGGATCTTGTTGAATGCTAATTCCTGGCTGGGTCAAATCATTATAATAGCGTCTCCATTCGCCACGGATTAATTCTAACTTTGCAAAACGAAGTTGCACCTCTTCATCAAAGCCTTTCAGGTACATCCTCATGAATCGAATAGACCTAAAATCTTGGATGCCATTTACCTTTTTTTCAAAATCACGTAATGGAATTTTAACCTGATACCAATACTCTGTTTTGTTTCCATTTTGATAAACCTGAACATTTTTTATATAATTTTTCCCTACAGCCATATCATTTGGACGGAGGCTCATTTTATATTGAAAATAACTTTCTGATTCTGATAAATTATTATCCTGGTTGATATCTTCTAAATCAGGCATATTGCTTCCTTGCGTAGGATACCCATTCGCATTAGCAGTGTCCGACATTTCTGTTGTTGGAGAGTTTCCCTCCATACCGTTATATTTTTTATACCTCTTTAAAATCGTTGCGCTTTCATTATCATAGTTATCATCTAAGTAATAATTATAATCATCGTTAGAAGGATCTGCAATCATGCGAGCTTTTACCACCGGGTCAAGGACGGCATTATTTTGTACCCATTGTACATAATTGGTAAAAGCTAACTTTTCTTTTTCGTTGTTCCAACCATCAATACCAACGTCTTGGTTTTTTCGTGATTCAGGATCGGTGTCAAAAGCATTTACAACTACTTGTTGCGATGAAATTCTTGACCAAAGCGTTGTGTCAATATTGTCCACAATTGAGGTTGCTAAAGGCGGCAATCCATTTTCATAGCTTTTTCTTGAATCAGGCAAGATATCTTCAGAAATATTTCCTAGATTAAAATATAGATCCCCACCCGAGTGTATCGTGTTTGGATTTACATTTTCAGCATCTTCATTAAAAGGATCAAGCACCCAAAACTGAATAAATTCAATGTTCGTTTGTTCGAAATCATTCGTAGTTAAGGACCTCATTATACCACCCCAACGATTCTCTGGATTCGTAAATGAACCATCAATATTCACCGTATTTGTAGTGTCATAATTATGCATCCCTCTTTCCGACGGATAATAAGACAATTCCATTACAGAAATATTTGGAATGGAGCCATATTGCTGTTGGAGGTTAGGAAAGATGTCTTTTTGGTTCACCAAACGCATTCGACTATCCGCCAACATTGAGGCGTCCTGCTTGATATGATCTGGTGTCAAGGTGTTGCTTTGATAAAAAAGAGGATCAATAAGGTACCAGGCTATTTTAGAACGCTTAAATCCAGCAGATAAATCTTTTACATAAGCTTCTGGGAAAAGATCAGGTTGCCCTTGAGGAATAGAAGCCAATCGCCAAGCAGTAATTGATTTTAAGTCAATGGCACTTTGACTTGCTTCAAAATCGTCAATGTAAGATGTTCCCTCTTTATTAATTACCCTTGGTTGACCTGGAATCAAGTGAGCCACCTCACCTGTCAATGAAAACGTAGACATTTGAGTTGTCGAAATAACCGGTAATAAATCTACCAATTTTGTAAGAAAAGGCACATTGGTTCGCAACGCGAAATCGGCACCAATGACATTATTTTTAAACGGTTCAGAACCAAAATCCACTTTTTGAGTTACCGGTCTTTCGGTCATTCTCACCCAAGTTCCACCGATCTTAAACTTATCACTAAATCGATATTGGTAATGTCCACCAAACATCGAACGCGCTTGAAAACCAAAAACTGAATTACTTTCTATTGAAATTTTGATTGGTGTATTTGATTCCAAAATACCCGTATTTAATATTTTAACTCTTCCTAGATTATAATCAACCGTATAATCTGTTCCTTCCGTAAGTTTAATCCCCCCGGCAGTAACTGAAACCGCTCCCTGGGGAACATTTAAGGCATTGAGTGGAATATCGGAGCTAACAGATGATTGGTATTCACCTTTAAAAAGAAAGCGATTTTTACTTGGTATCTGTTGCGCTGCTGTCTTTGTTGAATCATACAGTTCATAAAATGAAACCTTATCAATAGTAAGTTGAGAAATTCCAACATCGGATAACTTCTTCGCCAACGTTTTACCAAATGGTTCAATCGTAGAAAAGAAAATTCGACCATTTTTTCGATTAATTGTACCCCCATTATCAGCTTTGTTGTTTACCATATTAAAAGGGACAAAATCAAAAACACCATCCGAAAAAGGTTGATTGTTTTGATTGATTTTATCCATATCCAATAAAGTAACCAACTGTTTATCGTCCACCCCATTGATTGGGAAAATCGGCAAGAGAACAGATGTTTCCGGATTGTTGTATAAAATATCAACTCTAAAACCTAACTGATCTACCTGAAATGCACCAACGGAATAGACATTTTTCATCATCAAATCCCAAATTTTATTTCTTGGATTAGTGATTGTTGGTTTGATTAACTTTAAAATTAAGGATTGCTGACCGCTAGCGCCATCAGTAGAAAATTCACCTACATGGTACGTTTCTCCTCGGTAGGTATATTCGTAGGCAACAGCGAGCACCTCATCATTATTAAGCGGGTTATTCAATGAAATATACCCCAATAGTGCGTTGTAAGAATATTCCTGCTCCGTTAATTTTCTAGCATTTTCTACCTTTTCGTAATGGATAGCTTGTTGAAAAGGACCAGGAGCGGTAACCTGAGCGCTAAGCGCACTAACTGCATTCGCAAAGCCACGAACTAAGGGTTGATTAGCGGCCCAATCATATAAAGCATTTGCTCTATTGTCCGGATCATAATTGGCTTGATTTCCACCAGGTGTACCTTGACAATTGGTAACGAGTCCCTCACCTAAATCCGCAAATGCTATTATATTTCTTGTGTTTTCGGTATTGTTTGTTCTATTAGTAATCCACACCTCAATACGGGTAATATACCTTGTTGAGTTTACCACCGGTAATGTTGACATCGCATTATCGTAATTTTGTTGGTGAAATAGATTCAAGAAATAATGGCGATTCGCTTCATAATTATCTGCACTAAGCTCGAATTTTTGAACTTGAGATTTTCCAGTAATGTTAATTTCTTGTCTTTTTCCTTTCGAAGAAGCCGCTATTAAATCAATCGTTGCGCGGCCAAACTTTAATTGAGTTTTAGCACCAAAAAGTGTTTGTGAACCTTGAATTAAACTAGTTGGCAAGTCAAGAGAAACCATACCCAAGGCAATTTTTTGAAGAATCTGATCTTCGTCCCCTGTATGCTCTATTTTTGATATATTTTCAAAATCGAAAGATGCCTGAGTGCTGTATTTAGCTCCTATTTTCAATTTTGTACCTATTTGTCCAACAATATCCATGTTGATATTTTGTTGAAAATCAAATCGAGTGATTTTTCGCTGCCTCATTGGCAAGATGGGGTTATCGTAGCGTGATGAATTTATTCCAAACTGCACCTCCACATTTCCCTGAGGACGAATCACAATTTCATCGGAACCGAAAAAATTCTCAAAAGCTTTGCTTCCGATTTTAATTGGCAATTCAAATGACCTCCCAACGACCGATTCCTCTTCAATGATTTCCTGCCAATTTTGGTCGATGGCTTTTTTGTTTTTATAATTTAGGTATTCCTCCAAGGTCATCATGGAAGGATTTTTAAAATTTAAGCCATTCCCTAATGTTTCTGTAAAAACATACGTCCCAGTAGAAGGATCGTAAACCATCGTTTGATTTAGCGAACTTGGATTTCCTAAATCAAAACTTTGTGTGCCATTTTGACTAGGATTTAAGGGATTAAATATTGGAAATGGAAGCGTTGGGCCATTTTGAGAATACGCGTTTGTTCCGTTGACTAAAATAGACAAAATAGTAAGAAGCCCTACAAAAGCAAAGCCTCGCATACAAAAAACACTTTGTGTAAACGTTCTATTCAAATCACAATACTTTTAATGCCTCTTTAATTAATATTTCAACAGCCAAGTCACCCGAATCGACTTTATCAATTGCCTTTTCAGCCGCTTTTTTATCAAAGCCTAAAGAAACGAGGGCAGTTAACGAATCAAATCGATTCGTATTGTTTGAAGCGCCTGAATTTTCAATTCCACCTGCAATTTTCATTACTTTTCCTTTCAGGTCAAGAATTACTCTTTGAGCCGTTTTGGCGCCAATTCCTTTAATCCCTTGAATCGTCACAACATCTTCCGTTTGAATGGCATAGGCTATCTCTTCGGGCACCATGGATGAAAGCATCACCATTGCTATGTTTGGACCAATTCCCGAAACACTTATTAAATAATTGAACATTTCCCTTTCCTCCTTCGTGGCGAATCCATAAAGAATTTGCGCATCTTCTCTAACAATCAGTTTAGTAAAAACTCGAATTGCTTCCGAAGTGCCAATATTTGTATAAGTGTTCAACGATATTTTCACATCGTAGCCAACACCACCACAATCAATTACCAATTCGGTTGGATTTTTTTCTATTAACTTTCCGTTTAATTGCGCTATCATCTTATTTGTTTTGGGCGTCTATAACCGCGATTTTCACCATATTAACGATTTCTCTAACAGTTGAACCTAATTGAACGACGTGTATTGATTTTTTAAATCCAATTAATATTGGCCCAATTGCATCGCCTTCAGTCATTTGTTGCAGTAATTTATAGGCAATATTTCCAGCGGACAAATTAGGAAAAATCAAGGTATTTACTTCTTTGTTTACCAAGGTAGAAAAGGCAAATTTTTCATTCATTAGCTCCGCATTTAAGGCGAAATTAGCTTGCATTTCTCCATCAACAATCAAGTTAGGATGACTTTTATGCAATAATTTAACCGCACGTCCCATTTTTTCAGCGTCATCACCAGGTGAGGAGCCAAAATTAGAATAACTCAATAAAGCAATCTTAGGTATCACCTTAAGTTTACGAATTGTTTTCGCAACATTAAGCGTGATCTCTGCAATTTGTTCAGCATTTGGGTTAAGATTAACCGTCGTATCCGCTAAAAACAAAGGTCCACGTTTTGTATTTAGGATATACATTCCAGCTACTCTATTCACATCCTTTTCAAGATCGATGATTTGCAAAAGAGGTTTCAATAATGAACGATAGCTTCTTGTGAGTCCCGTAATCATGGCATCAGCGTATCCACTTTCCACCATCATAGCGCCAAAGTGATTTCTTTCACGCATTAATTGAATGGCTTCAAACTCCATAATTCCACGCCTTTTTCTTTTATTAAAGAAAGCTATACCAAAAGCATTTCGACGTTCATTCTCTATTTCATCCTTCGGGTCAATTATGGTTACATCAGGTAATTCAATAGCATATTCATTTATTAAAGATTGAATCAACACTCTATTGCCTAGTAAAATTGGAAGTGCCACTCCATCTTCAAATGCAATTTGAGCTGCTTTAAGAATTTTTACATTATCTGCTTCTGTAAAAACAACTGTTTTCGGATTACTTTGTGCTTTAGAAGTGATATCTCTTACTAACTTATTATCAAGACCTAAGCGATTTTTTAGTTGAGTTTCATAAACACCCCAGTCTAAAATTGGATTTTTTGCGACCCCTGAATCCATGGCAGCCTTTGCTACCGCAGGAGCGACATAGTAAATTAATCTTGGATCTAGTGGTTTCGGAATAATTTGTTCCCTACCAAATGAAATATTTTTCTCTCCATACGCTTCAATAACTTCTTCGGGAATTGTTTCTTTGGCCAAGGAAGCGATGGCTTTGACTGCAGCGAGTTTCATTTCTTCGTTAATAGTAGTTGCCCTAACATCCAGGGCACCACGAAAAATATAAGGGAATCCCAATACATTATTAACTTGATTCGGATGATCCGACCTACCCGTTGCCAAAATAATATCTTTTCTAACTGAGGTAGCATCTTTGTAAGAAATTTCCGGTTCTGGATTAGCTAATGCAAAAACGATCGGGTCCTTAGCCATCATTTTAATCATCTCTTTGCTAACCAATCCCCCTTTAGACAAACCTAAAAACACATCCATGTTTTTAAATCCTTTATCAAAAGGAATGTCCGACTTGTGTGTTGCAAAAACCGTCTTCATTTGGTCCAAATCCTTTCTTTCAAGGGAAAGTAAGCCTTTGGAATCGTACATAAATATATTTTCCAACTGTACTCCAAGAGATACGTATAAATTGGCACAAGATATGGCAGCAGCACCGGCTCCAGATATTAAAACCTTCACCTTATGAATTTTCTTCCCTGCTAATTCCAATGCATTCAATAATGCAGCAGAAGAAATAATCGCAGTTCCATGTTGATCATCGTGCATTATTGGGATATCCAACTCTTCTTTGAGTCGACGTTCAATTTCAAATGCTTCAGGAGCCTTGATATCCTCCAGATTTATCCCTCCAAAAGTAGGAGCAATTGCTTTTACCGTTTGAATAAATAGCTCAGGGTCATTTGCATCTATTTCAATATCAAAAACATCAATATCTGCGAAAATTTTAAACAATAATCCTTTGCCTTCCATAACTGGTTTGGCAGCAGAAGGGCCTATATCACCTAAGCCAAGAACCGCGGTGCCATTCGTTATAACAGCCACCAGATTAGATTTACTCGTGTATTTATACACATCGTCTGGATTTTCAGCAATTTTAAGACAAGGTTCAGCCACACCTGGAGAATATGCCAAGGCAAGATCTCGTTGGGAGGCATACGGTTTTGTCGGTACAACTTCTATCTTTCCAGGACGACCTGACGAGTGATAATCAAGCGCGTCTTGTTTTCTGATTTGATCCATTAATATATAATTAGTTAATAGTTAGCTCTTAAGAGTCACTATTACAAATCCAAAAGAACTTGATGAACATCTTTCGCTCCAAAAAGGATGCGTTCTGGATTTTCCAGCATTTCTTTTACTTTCACAAGAAAACCAACCGATTCTTTTCCGTCAATAATTCTGTGGTCATATGATAGCGCGACATACATAATCGGTCTAATTTCAACTTTGCCATTAATTGCAACCGGTCTATCTACGATATTGTGCATTCCTAAAATAGCAGCTTGAGGTGGATTAATAATTGGCGTGGAAAGCATTGAGCCAAAAACCCCACCATTTGTAATGGTAAAAGTACCGCCAGTCATTTCATCTGGTGTAATCTTACCGTCTCGCGCTTTAATAGCCAATCGTTTAATTTCACGCTCAATTTCTGCCAATGACATTTGCTCTGCATTTCTAAGTATAGGAACCATCAGACCTTTTGGCGAGGATACGGCTACACCAATATCTGCATATTGATGATAAATTATTTCGCCATTCTGAATTTGCCCATTTACTGCAGGATAAATATTTAATGCTTCGGTTACGGCTTTCGTAAAAAACGACATGAAGCCGAGATTAACTTCGTGTTTTTTGGCAAATGCATCCTTATACTTAGCTCTTAGATCCATGATTGGTTTCATATCAACCTCGTTAAAAGTTGTAAGCATAGCCGTTTCATTCTTAACCATTACCAAACGTTCTGCAATTTTTCTTCGCAGCATTGACATTTTTTCTCTTCTTATTTCTCTTGATCCTCCCCAAACGGAGATTGATGCATTATCAAATCCTTTTGCAATGGCATTATTAACATCCTGTTTGGTGATTCGACCATCTTTTCCTGATGCAAGCACTTGATTAGGCAAGACCTTATTTTCGGCCATTATTTTAGAGGCCGCAGGTGAAGCTGCACCAGCAGCATAAGTATCCGCTTTAATAATTGGATCGGGATTAGGGGAAGGTTGTGGAATTACAATAGAAGCGCTTTTCGGGCTTTCAATTTCTTTTTCAGGAGTTGTAATTCCTGCTGGTTTAGCAGCGGATGTATCAATTAAACAAACAACTTGTCCCACCTTTACTACATCACCTTCGGCAGCCATTAAGGTAATAGTTCCAGACTCCTCAGCGGGCAATTCCAAGGTTGCTTTATCAGAGTCAACCTCCGCAATTGCTTGATCTTTGACTACGTAATCACCATCAGCAACCAACCAAGCTGCAATTTCAACTTCGGAGATTGATTCACCTGGTGAAGGGACTTTCATTTCTAATTTTGCCATGGATATTTCTTTAGTATAGTTAAATTTTAGCGTATGAAAATAAGCGATTATATAAATTTTCTAATCTTTTTTCATGTAATTTTTTCGAACCTTCAGCAGATGCCGCAGATGCATGCCTGCAAATTCCAATTAAATTTCCTTCCTTATAATTCATGGCCATAAATGCCCATGCCCCCATATTTTCAGGTTCTTCTTGGGCCCAAATAACATTTTTCGCTTTATATTTTGCCAGCATATCATCCAGCTGCTTTTTAGGCAGTGGATATAATTGTTCAACCCGGACAAATGCCATGTTTTTCACATTTAATTCACGTGCTTTTGCTTTCGCCTCATAATAAAATTTACCTGAGCAAAACACCAGCGTATCCACCGATTTTTTAATCGCGTCTACATCGTCAATCACTTCTTGAAAAGAACCTTGAGCCATTTGTTCCATGGTTGAGGTTGCCTCTGGATGGCGGAGCAATAATTTAGGTGAGAAAACAACGAGTGGCTTTCTAAAATCCCTTTTTAACTGTCTCCTTAAGACATGAAAATGATTCGCGGGAGTAGATGTATTTACAACTTGAATATTTAAGTCTGCTGCCTGTTGTAGAAATCGTTCCATTCTTCCACTTGAGTGTTCTGCTCCTTGCCCTTCGTAACCATGAGGAAGTAATAAAACAAGTCCACTTTGAGTGGCCCATTTATCCTCACCAGCAGTGATGAATTGATCCACCATAATTTGAGCGCCATTAAAAAAGTCGCCAAATTGCGCTTCCCAAATAGTTAGGCTTTTAGGCGTTGCTAAAGAATAGCCGTATTCAAAACCCAAAACACCATATTCTGATAAAAGAGAGTTATAAATAGAAAAAGATGCTTGATGTGGTTCTATCAAATTTAGAGGGACAATTTCCTCCTCCGTATCTTCTGTTATAACAACGGCATGTCGATGAGAAAAAGTACCTCTTTCCACATCTTGACCTGAAATTCGTATTGGGTGACCTTCAACTAACAACGAGGCATAAGCGAGCATTTCTGCCGACCCCCAATCTACTTTATTGTTAACAAATGAGTTGTATCTATCATCAAATATCTTTGCTATTTTTCTAAAATACATTTTTCCTTCTGGAAGCACGGATATTTTTTTTCCAAGCTCTTGTAATTTTTCAATAGGGACTCCCGTGTCGGGTGACTTTTCGAAATCCTGAAGAGTGCCATGTCGAAATCCTGCCCAAGCTTCACTTAGAAAATCATACACATGGGCCTTTTCATTTTTTCTTGACTCAAGATATTCCGACTCTAAAAAAGACACATATTCTTCTTCCAAGCTCTTAGCTTCCGTTGCATTAATAATCCCTTCTGCCTCCAATTGATTGAAGTAAATCGTTTTTGGATTAGGGTGTTTTGCAATAAGATTATAAAGAGAAGGCTGCGTAAACTTCGGTTCATCTCCTTCATTATGGCCATATTTTCGGTAACATAATAAGTCAATAAAAATGTCTCGTTTAAACTCTTGTCTGTATTCAACTGCGATTTCAATTGCTTGAACGACTGCTTCAACATCGTCTCCATTAACATGAAACACAGGGCATCGAGTAGTTTTCGCGACATCGGTACAATACGTTGAAGAACGACCATCAAGATAATTGGTTGTAAAACCAACTTGATTATTCACAACAATGTGAATTGTTCCACCCACTTTGTAGCCATCTAACTGTGCCATCTGAACAGTTTCGTACACAATTCCTTGGCCAGCAATTGCGGCATCACCATGAATTAGAACGGAACAAACTTTTGAATCATCTTCAAATAAATGGTCAATTTTTGCTCTTGCAATTCCTTCCACAACGGTACTTACCGCTTCAAGATGAGAAGGATTTGGAGCTAGCGTAACGCCAATCTCCTTACCATTTGATAGGGTTATTTTTGAAGAAAATCCTTGGTGATACTTAACGTCTCCGTCGAATGCTGACTCAAAATCAAACTCTTTTCCTTCGAATTCCGAAAAAATATCTTGTGGTCTTTTTTGAAAAATATTAGCGAGCGTATTTAAGCGTCCTCGATGCGCCATTCCCATAACGAAATAACCCAATCCTAATTCAGAGCCTTTATTAATCAAGGCATTCAATGCCGGAATCAGCGCTTCACCCCCTTCAATTGAAAATCGTTTTTGACCCACGAATTTCTTTCCTAAAAAATGCTCAAAACTTGCTGCTTGATTTAATTTATTAAAAATACCCAGTTTTTGTTCTTTCGAATACACTGGTTTATTTACCGCCTCCAACTTTGACTTAAGCCATTCTAGTCTTTTTGGAGTTCGTATGTACATAAATTCGGAGCCAATAGAGAGGCAATAAGACAATTCTAGGTGACTAATGATCTGTTTTAAAGTGGCGATTCCTAAGCCCAAATCATTTCCTGCTTGAAACTTTTCCAATAAATCGGTTTCTTTAAGGCCAAAATTCTCAATGGCTAATGTAGGAGAGTACTGCCTTCTTTCGCGGACAGGATTGGTTTTTGTGAATAAATGACCTCGCGTACGATAGCCATTAATTAAATTAATAACCTTAAACTCCTTTTGGAAATTTTCAGGAATTGATCCCTCAGCATCATAAACTGTTTTAGCAAATTCGAAGCCTTCAAAAAACTTTTTCCAGCCTTCGTCAACACTTTCAGGATCTAAACAATACTGATTATATAAAAATTCAATTGCATTAATATCTGCACTACCCAAATACGAGACCTTATCCATGCTACTCTATCACTAATTAATAGCAACAAAGTTAAGAATTTAAGCACAAAAAAGCACTAAAAAACCTATTCAAATTACCATGTCGCGATAAATTTGAGTTAAACAAAAGAAATAAATGTGTGACACTAAGAAATAAGCCACTCGATTTCACACAATTATTTATAAATTTTGGTAATGAAGGCCGCCCAAGAAAAAATTAAAATGGCACCTCCAATCGGTGTAATTGGGCCTAAAAAAGAAACAGTAAAAGGGAGTATTTCTTTTAAGGCAATCCCATAAATAGAACCACAAAAAAGAGACAAGCCGATTAGCATTCCAATAGAAATGGCTCTTAAATTAAACCCAAATTTCTCTTTGCCTAGGCCCAAAAATAAAAACCCTAAGGCTTGATAAAATTGATAGCGTACAGCAACTTCAAACGTTTTCAACGCTTCTTCGTTGACCAATTCTTTCAACGCATGAGCGCCAAATGCACCAAAGATAATAGCTAAAGTAAAAAGAATTGCGCCAATTTTAATTTCAAATTTGTCCATTTAATTATTTTATTAGACAAAGCTAACAATCTTAATTTATTACCTTTGTTTGTGAAAAAAAGTAAGGCAGGAATTTATTGGGTCATTCCACTAGCATTTTTATTGCTTTGCGCTTGTTCTGGCAAAGTTGAAACAGAACTTACAGAGGAGCAATTAAACCAGGAATCAGATAAATATTACCAGTTTAGTGAATTAAATTTGTCCGAATTTGATTTCACGGCAACAATAAAAGTTCCAGATGAAACGGCAGGCATTGGTGCTTCTTTCAAGCCTATCATCTCACATGATGAAGATTTTAAGTGGACAATTTCTGCAGGGCCCAATTTTATTTTATACATCGAAGACTACGGCGATTATTCCTTATTAATGGATGATTTCAAGAAAAAGATGTACGCAAGTGATTTATTCGATATTAAGATAATTAACGAAAAAAATGGAGTGATACTTTACAGTAGGCAAATTAAAAAAAACAACTCTAGGCAAACCATTGAGGAATCAAAACACATTACTTTTCATCTCTATGCGATCAAGAAATTAGGGAATGTCTATTATGAAATTAAAAATAAAGATGAGGGAGATTCTAGAAAGGTCAGTGAACTCATGGAAAAATCTGTTGCATCATTAAAAATTATAAAATGACCATTTCGCGAGAAGCCATATTGGAAATATTAGAAAAAATACAAGATCCTGACCTAAAAAAAGGATTGGTGGCAGCCAGTTTAGTCGATGACATTCAATTTACGGATCACACAATTTCCATAACGATTTCCATAACAAATCCGGCACTTCATGCACGAAAACGTATGCAAGAAGCTGTTATATTTAATGTAGGAAGGTCTTTCGGAAAAGATGTTTCCGTAACTTGTCAAGTTAATAATAAGCAAACAGATTCCGAAAATAAAGTGCGTTCAGTTTTACCTGACGTTAAAAAAATAATCGCCGTAGCATCCGGAAAAGGAGGTGTTGGTAAATCAACCATCACATCAAATCTCGCTGGAGGACTTGCTAAAAAAGGGTATCGTGTCGGCATCATAGATGCTGATATTTATGGGCCATCCATCCCTACCATGTTTGATTTGGTTGGACAAAGACCAGCAATGATCGATGTTAATGAAAAACAATTAATTGAACCAATACTAAATTACGGGATAAAAATACTTTCAATCGGTTTTTTTACCGACCAAGACAATGCTGTTGTTTGGCGTGGGCCAATGGCATCAAAAGCCTTAACACAAATGATCACCGATGCCCATTGGGGAGAATTAGACTTCCTTCTTGTAGATCTTCCTCCAGGTACTGGCGATATACATTTATCTTTGATTCAAACAGCACCATTGGATGGAGTTGTGATTGTTAGTACACCTCAAGAAGTTGCCTTGGCTGATGCTCGAAGAGGAATTAATATGTTTAAAATGGATGGGATAAAAGTCCCAATAATTGGAATAGTAGAAAACATGGCTTGGTTTACACCTGAGGAATTACCACAAAACAAGTATTATATTTTTGGTCGAGATGGAGCAAAAAATTTAGCGAGTGGTATGAATGTGCCATTTCTAGGCGCCATCCCGTTGGTTCAGAGTTTAAGAGAAGCGGGAGATGCTGGCAGACCTGCTGTCTTTCAGGACGATACGATTATGTCTATTGCATTTGACGAATTAGTTAATACCTTTATATCAGAATTAGCATCCTTAGACCGACAAAAATCACAAGTAAGCACCAATGGATAAAGAATACATTAAAGAAAAAGTATTACTTGCTATAGAGCAAATAAGGCCATTTTTACATGCTGATGGTGGGGATGTTTCTTTCGTAGGAATTACAGATGATGCCGTTGTGCAGGTGAAATTCAGCGGGTCTTGTCTAGATTGCTCCATGAGCGAAATGACTCTTAAAGCTGGGATTGAGGAAGCCGTAAAAAAAATGGCGCCTGATATTAAATCGGTAGTGGCAGTTAATTAATCTACTTTAATAAAAATATTTTTGGGTTCCGTAAAAAAGCGGAGCGCTTCTAATCCACCTTCACGACCCACTCCTGAAGCTTTCATTCCACCAAAAGGCGTTCTTAAATCCCTGATTAACCAAGCATTTACCCAAACAATTCCCATATTCAGTTGATCTGCCATGCGGTGTGCTTTTTTAACATTTGTTGTCCAAACAGAACTAGCCAAACCATATTTTGTTGAATTTGCCATCATTAAGACTTCTTCTTCCGTTTCAAATGGCATGATCGTAACCACGGGTCCAAAAATTTCTTCTTGATTGGTTTTACAGTCGTAAGGCAAGGATTCAAAAATGGTTGGTTCTAAGTAAAAACCTTTATCATGAGGAGCAGGCAAAAACACCCTATTTCCTCCGGTCAAAACTTTTCCCCCTTCTTTTTTCGCTAAGTCAATATAAGTTAAGATTTTAGTTAAATGACCTTCAGAAACGATTGCGCCCAAGTTAGCTTTGGGGTCCTCAGGAAAAGACACTTTTGAGCTGGAAACTTTCGCTACAAATGCCTCTTTAAATTTTTCATAAATTCCTTTTTGAACAAATATTCTAGATCCGCATAAACAAATCTGCCCTTGATTAGCAAAAGAAGACCGAATGGTTGTTTTTAGCGCATCATCAAAATCACAATCATCAAAAATAATAGTGGGGTTTTTTCCTCCTAATTCTAAGGAAAGTTTTTTAAACATTGGGGCCGCTGTCCTGGCAATATGTTCTCCAGTAGCCGTTCCACCGGTAAATGAAATGGCGCTAATTTTTGGGTGCCTAACCATCGCGTCACCAATTTTAGCCCCCGTGCCATTCAATATATTTAGCACACCTGGAGGTAAACCAGCTTCGGTAGCAATTTCGCCTAATAGGGTTGCAGTATAGGGCGTTATTTCACTTGGTTTGGCAATAACACAATTTCCAGCAGCAAGCGCAGGGGCAATTTTCCATGAAAAAAGATACAATGGTAAGTTCCAAGGTGAGATACAAGCAACAATTCCAATTGGTTTTCTTGTTGTATAGTTAATTCCTACACCTTCCATATAATGAGATTCGGAGGAAAAATGAATAATCGCTGATGCAAAAAAGTGGAAATTAGAAACTGCTCTTGGAATATCGACGTGTCTGGCAAGAGTGATTGGCTTTCCGTTATCCTTGGATTCTGCGGCAACAAACCGTTCCATTCTTTTTTCAATTCCCTCAGAGAAACGCACCAAAATCTTGCTTCGTTCTTCCGCTGGCATATTCGACCAAATTGGAAAAGCTTTTTCTGCAGCCGTAACTGCTAAGGCCAAATCATTATCATCTGAATCAGGGATAAGACAATACACCTCACCAGTCGCTGGATTTATATTATCGAAGTATTGCTCATTGATAGGCGGGCAATATACACCATCGACGTAATTCATTAATTTCTCCATACCGCAAAGTAAAGTAGAAATTTGGGAAAAAGAAACTACTAATTCACACTTTCAATTTCGAAAGCCACTTCATTTTTCCTTCCTATCAATTGCCACGGTGGATTATACCCAAAATAAAAGCCCTTGCCTTTAATTTGAAAACCCTCTTTCAAGGCTGCCTTCTGCAACTCTTCCATTCGATTGGCTATTTTTTCATCATTTACAAATCCGCCAAAATCCAGCACGACCATTAGTTTTGGTGCTTGAACCACAAAAGTTAAATTTGAATCAATCGGAATAGGCATTTCCCCCAAAGCTTTACTTTTCGGTACCACAAAAGATAAAGTCGACATAGAATCTGCGTGATAAATGACAGGTGCAGTCATCGCTATCTTTTCATTGGATTTATTTTTTCCAAATATGTATGATGCGATTGTTCTAAACCCTTCACTTCCTTTATCATCAAAAGAGGTTGGGCCCAGATTCGTAGTCGCTAGCATCATTGATTCATACTGCCTTAACTCAAAAAGTGGGAATTTTTTCAACACTTCATATTTCGGAGTTTCAATATCACTAGTTTTCATAGATACGACCAATTGAAATACCAAAAAAACAACTACTATAACGAGGAGGGAAATAAGCCATTTATTCATGAAGTAATAGTTTAGTTTTCTTTTTGAATGCTGCCATCCGAGGCTTACTCACTCCTTGAATATAGCCATTGTTCGGATTCTTCTTTTCATAATCTTGGTGGTAATATTCAGCAGGATAAAAAACGGTAAAAGCAACAACTTCAGTCGTAATTGCTTTAAACGTTTTCTTTGCCTTCAATTCCTTAATATACGTTAAAGCCAGTTGTCTTTCGGTTTCATTTTGGTAAAAAATAGCAGACCTATATTGCGTTCCTTTATCTGGACCCTGCTGATTTAAAGTGGATGGGTCATGCGATTCAAAAAAGGCCCTCACTAATTTTTCATAGGTAACAGTCGAAGGATAATACACTACTTTTATCGCTTCTGCATGGCCCGTATTTCCGGAGCAAACCTGCTCATAAGTTGGTTTTATGGTCTTACCGCCAGTATATCCAGACTCCGCCGATTTTACACCAACAATCAACTCAAAGATGGCTTCAGTGCACCAAAAACAACCACTTGCAAAATAGGCTGTTTTAGTTTCTCCTGATTGCGCATTTACAACCGAAGTATAAAGCAAGAAAACAATTAAAAACCTTTTCATATTATTATAACAAATAGAAGTCAATACTGTTCATTCAAAAATCAATAACCCGTTATAATTCCTTTTTTTGTTGCTGGTAAGCCATCTGTTATCCAACTTGGAGCTGGTTTATTTAAAAGGAAATAGTCAAAAAATTGGCGCATACGAATACTTAAATCCATTTTATTGGGCATTTTGGTAAGGTTATGGTCATCATTATTATAATTTAACAACCAGCAAGGCTTATTTAATCGGCGCATCCCATTGTAGATTTCGATACTCTGATACCAAGGGACAGAACCATCCATATCGTTGTGCATTAATAAAAGTGGGGTTTTCACATTTGGAAGATGAAAAAGTGGCGAGTTTTCAATATAAGCATCTTGCGCCTCCCAAATCGTCTTGCCAATCCTACTTTGAGTCGATTCATATTGAAATTGTCGATTCAAACCTGAGCCCCACCTAATTCCGCCGTAGGCAGAAAACATATTCCCAACAGGGGCGCCTGCCATTGCTGCAGCATACCTAGTCGTCATGGTAATTAATTGAGCCGTTTGATATCCACCCCAACTTTGACCTTGCAATCCCATTTTCAATGAATCAACAGGGAAATTTTTAATTAAGTGATCCGTTCCGGTCATGATACAATTATAGGCTGATTTTGCGGGATATCCGGCTTTATATCGAATGTCTGGGATAAAAACCAAGTAGCCTGCAGAAGCATATTCCACCGGGTTAATGGTGCTAGAAGAAGGTCTTGGTGCATTATGATTATGCAAATTATCCGCATTTAATTCATAATAATATATGATCAGTGGGTACTTCTTTGTTGGATCAAAATCTTCCGGCTTATACACCAAACCCTCTAAGGAAATGCCATCATATCCCTTCCACTTTACCAACTCTACCGTTGCCCAATTGTAATCTTTTTGCTGAGGATTGGTGTTAGAGATAATTTTTTCATCTGAAAAACTACTATCCAACAAACTGATTTCAGGGTATTGAGAAATGCTCATTTTACGCAACATGATTTGCTTATTATTTTTTGATTTAAGCAAGGATGTAATAATATGATCAGTTTGGTAGACCTCTCTAAAATCTACGTGACCATTATGATTTTGAAAAGAAAAAATATGACTTCCTTTTGTTTTAGTGTTCAAGCCTCTTACATAACAATCATTCAAATCAACATAGACGCTATCTGATTCCCATTTAGTAAGGGATAAACGAATACCATTAAGCGCTCCCTCGTTTTCTGTCAAACTAGTTAGCTTTTTCGTTTCAAGCGAATAATTCCAAAGATCAAATTCGGAAGAAACAATAAAATTATCTTCTCCAGCGACATATTGCAGATCTCGGATAGGCCCTTCCAACATTGGCTGACCATTTACATCCTCGTGCCATGTTACATTTTTCACCTCACAAGTTACACAGGTTTCCGTGTTCTTTTCCATGTCAACTAAAAAATGGTTTTTGCTATTTGCATCAAAATAAGAATAGAAACGTCCTTTTGGAGACAAGGCGCCACCGAAACCTTGTGCCGCCTTTATCAATCTTATCTCCCCGGTTGGCAAATGAATGCGATAAACATCTTCCAAAGCAGGGGAACTCCATTGAGATTGTATGGCATAAGATTGATTAGATGTTGCTAGTAAAAAATCACCCATTTGATTTTTATCAACATAAACTCTCAAGGTATCATTACTTAACTTAAGGAACTTTTTATGGTCAATATCCAATACATATAGTTCATTTTTTTTAAGATCCTCTTTTAACTGAACTAATTGCTGTGGTTGAATTCGGTCATCTTGATAATGCCAAATATCCAAAAGTACTTTTTCCGAATCTAGCAAGGTATCCTTTACTACTTTTACTCGATCCGCTACTCCAAAAAATAAATAGTTTCCTTGCTTGCTAAACAAGGGTGCCCGATTCTCACTAATTCCTTTCGTTGTATCAATTTCCTTGGTTAAGGAATCCCCAATTAACCAATCTAGCCAATCTGAGGTAGACATATAATGAAGCGTATATTGCTTTATTTTCGAAGAATCGGAAGAACTTAAAAAAGCAACTTTCGATAAATCAGGACTCCAAGCAGGTAATTTATAGGCCATTTCATTCTTTAATTGATGACTATTTTTGGCGTTAAAATCATAAAACTGAAGAGAAAAAGAATCCGATTTTACTTTTTGGTGAGTTATAAAACTAAGCCATTCCCCTTTCGGTGTGAATTCAAACTCCGTAACCTGTTTTTTTTCAAATTCCTTTTCCAATGAATTATTTAGGACCACTAATAATCCACCATTAGATTTAGGCGCTGGCTGTTCCTTTTTTTGAAATGGACAGTACCACTTTTTTTTCGCAGGGGAAAGCTTTGCAGCTTCTGTTAGATAAGCAACTCTTCCGCCATCATCTGATAATTTATACTGCTTTAATTTAGCAATTTTAAGGCTTTTCTGCGTACTCAGGTCTAAAATATACAGTGAATCCTTGGGCCATTTCGTTTTTTCCACTTTATTAAACTCACAATTCCTCAAGGTGTCATAGCCTGGAGTTATTTTAACGAGTAACAAAGTGGAATGAGCATTAAACATAGGATCTTTCCCTCTATGAATTGTATCCGTTTTATTCGTTAACACATTAAATATACAAACGAATCCATCCCCTTTTAATGGGGTAGTTTCATAGGCAATCCAATTGCCATCATTTGAAATAACCTGTCTTTCAATTTTGTTCCAACGATTATATGCCGTGTGGTCAATTGCTATTTTTTGAGAAAACGTGCCTATGGCGAAAAATAACCCATAAACAAGAAGTAGGGATCGAATCATATTTTATTTTTTTTTTGAGCTCGAAAGATAAACCCCAATAAATATTAGCATCATAAGGGCGAATTTTAAGGTTGTAATGCTAGAAGAGGAATCAATGGAGGTCCAATTTAGCGTGGCAAAAATAATCGTAAAAAAGATTACCATTACTGGTTGAGCATAAATATAGGTAGATGAAATGGTGGGACCCAACTGCTTTAATCCATACATCGTAAGCAAATAGGTTAAAAAAGTAACACCAACAATGACGTATATAATTATTCCAACGATATTCATAGGGATCACACTAAAATTAGTGTTGCTTAAATCCCTTAACATTGGGGGAAATAAAAGCACGAAGAGAAGTCCAAAAGTAAATATCCATGTAACAACCGTTAAGGGGCGATATTTAGCCATTAGAGGCTTCGCCAAAATTAAATACAAGGCATAAGAGATGGTATTTACAACCAGAAAAACATCTCCCATAAACGTAGAAGAGTTATCCTTAAAACTATTCATTGTTAACAAAATAGCACCTGTTGCACCTAAGAGAACGCCTACTAATTGACGATAATTAATGTTATTTTTTAAAATAAAAAATGAGAGTACTAAAACAATAATTGGATTAAATGCCATAATAATCCCTGCATTAAAAGCCGATGATTGATTGAGCCCATGAAAGAAAAACAACTGATTAATAGCGACTCCAAAAAGTCCACAGATCGCCAGTAAAAAAAAGTCCTTTGAGGCGACTTTTTCATAAGCAAACAGTCGAAACATCAACCAAAAAAGCAGACAGGCCCCACTAACCCTTAGTAGAATGAAAACATTTGGCGATAAATAAGTAGGCATGACATCTTTTGCTATCACATGGCTTGCGGCATATAATAAATTAACAAGTAACAAAGCACCGTGCGCCTTCCAAATTCCTCTCATTTACCAAAAAATTTCCATTTACTTTTCAATGTCGATTTTCGATAATCATCGAGTTTCTCAGTTACGCCTTGGTTCCTAAACTTATCAAATAATTTAGCTGTGCCCTTCCCTTGTTTATAATCCATTTCATCGGGAAACAATGGAATTAAGGCTAAAAAATGTATTGTCTTATCGCCGACTATCATCGGACTAAGAAACTTTTCGCAATCGATCGGTTTTGATACAATGAAATGATTTTGAGTCATCGTTGATGATAAAGATTGCATTTCTTTACCACAAGGCATAGTATGGCCATGACCTAACCAAGTTACATTATTTTGAACATATAATTGAACTCGATTTAACCAAGAGAATACCCAATTCATGGTTGGATTGTCTACGGCATGAATATCCCAATAACTTGGCAAATAAAAATACAGCTCTGCAAATTCCTCCCCCCGATGTTTTTCATGCACCATCATTTTATAATCCGATAGATTGGTTGTGATTAACAAAGAACCCGAAAGTTCAGATGATTTTATTAGAAAGAAATCGCCATATTCGTTTCCAATCATCGAAACATTTTCCTCTCCAAAGCGATTTGTTATTTCATTTTTTAACTGCTGCATTTTGTAAAGATAAGTTCCGTTTTTAGAAGGACGGGAAAACAAGTGATTTTCCACCATAAATTGTTTGAATAAAACTTGTGTCCGTTAAGCTAGTAAGAAATGATTTTAGCGCTTGACGATCTTGCGTTGATAATATAAAAGCACGAATTCGTTTGTCTTGATTTTTGGGGTGTTTTCCTCCTTGTACATAATGGTTTAATACATCATCCATACTTTTCATTGAGCCATCGTGCATATAGGGGGCCGTAAGTTCTACATTTCGTAATGAAGGGATTTTAAATTTTCCAATATCGGAGGAATCATTATGAATTCTAAACCGGCCTTCATCCATCCGATAATCAAGATAGATTCCATTATTTGCGACTTCAAAGCTGGTAAAAAAAGGCGGTGGGTGACAGGAAACACAATTTAATACACCAGAAAAAAGTGACCACCCTCGTCTTTGAGAAGCGGATAGAGCGTTCGATTCCCCATCTAAAAATCGGTCAAATTTTGATTGAAAAGAAACGAGTATACGTTGAAAAGCTGCCAAGCTTCTTGTTAAAACGAAGGCGTCAAAGTCCCGATTAAAGATTTCTCTTGCGGCAGTTTGATACGAGGCAATACCTCTTAATTTGGGAATAAGCACTCTCAAATCATGACCCATTTCCGCATGATCTTGAAGCGGGACAATGGCCTGCATTTCTAGACTTGGAACGTGCCCATCAAACATCATAGTTTTTAAATACGCGGCATTTAGAATGGACGGGGCATTGCGAAATGCCGTCCTGCCGTAAACGCCTTTGCTCAGGGGCAAACGATCCGTCATGGCAAATTTAGGATTGTGGCAAGTAGTGCAAGAGACCGTATTGTTAATAGAAAGCCTTTTATCAAAGAACAACTGCCTACCCAATTCAACTTTAGCATCCGTTATTGGATTGTCAGCTGGTGTTGGAATAGCAATAGGGAGACCATGATTTTGTGAACAAGAGAACAACAAAATAACACTGTTGATACAAAGAAAAAGAAGCAAAAAAGAACCCGTGGTTTTGCTTTTCATTGCCTAAAGTGGTTTAGTGGCAATGTATAAAATTTCATCCATTGAAATACGGAATTTATCTATTTGCGCTTCGCTATAAGAATCTGCCAATCGATACTCCTTCACATGAAATCCAGCTTTTTCAATCCATTGGGGATAATCCCTTCCGAAAAGGCGCACATGATCATATTGCCAAAAATGTTTTTCACGCTCTTCTGGAGAGATTATCGTTGCATCTTCATAGGTAATGGCCCTGCTCATATCTTGAGGAACTTGCATAATTGCCCATCCACCCGGTTTTAACACTCGGAAAAACTCCTTCATACATTGAATTGGGTCAACAACGTGCTCCATCACATGGTTACAAAAAAGGACGTCAAAAGAATTGTCCTCTAAGGGAATTTGGTGAACATCGAAATGTATATCCGCAATAGGAGAAAGTAAATCTGCTGTTAGATAAGTTAAATTTGCTTGTTTTTTAAACGTTGGAATAAAACATTGCTCAGGCGCGATATGAAGCAGTGATAATTTTTCAGGTCCAAAAAAATTAGATTCATTTTTTAAATACAACCACATTAAACGATGCCTTTCTAAGGTTAGGTCATAAGGACACAGGACATTATCTCTGTATGCCACATTAGAACCATAAGATAAAAACTTTGAAAAAGAACGTTCACAAACAGGGCATTCTACCTTATTTCCTCGATATAATAAAGGCGCAAAAACCTTAAAAACATAACTCAAGCGAATCAGAATAGGTCGAGGGAGCTTATTGATAAGGAACTTATAAATGGATTTCATGGAACAAAGTTAGCTAAGTTTTTCAATGAGGCAAAGGGAACACAGAAGTGTAAAGTTTTGATTAGTTTTGTTTTTCAAACATAGCCTATGAAATCCTTTCTTTTACTAAGCTCTACTTTCATAATTACCATGACACTTCACTCTCAAAATTCAGTAATAAAAGCAGCCAAGATTCCCCATGACTTATCCATCCATGGGCACCATAGGACAGATAATTATTTTTGGATGAAGGAACGCGATTCAAAAGAAGTATTGGAATATTTAGGACAAGAAAACAAGAGTGCTGAAGCATATTTCGCCCCTCTGCAAGGTTTAGTTACCTCATTAATGACGGAATTTGATCAACGTATCAACCCCAATGAGATAAGTGCGCCTTTTATCCTTAATGGAAAAAAATACCAAGTTCGAAACGAAGAAAAGTTAGATTATCAAAAGGTGATTCTTATTGAAAAAGACAAAGAAACTGTTTATTTCGACGAGAATCTACGAGCAAAAAACAACTCTTTCTACGAATTAGCAGATTGGTCACCATCGCCAGACAATACCTTATTAGCCGTGAGCGAGGATCTTGTTGGCAGAAGAAAATATGACATCAGCATACGAATTAATAAAACAGGGAAATTTCTAAGTGACAAAATAAAAGAAACGAGTGGAACAATTGTTTGGGCAAATGATAACAAGACTATTTTTTATATAAAAAAGGATCCCCAAACATTACGAGAATTTCAAGTTTACAGACATGAAATTGGAACAGATGCCTCGAAAGACGTGTTAGTTTTTGAAGAAAAAGATGAAAAATTCAGCGTTGGAATAGGTAATTCTAAGACAAAGAAATTAATCTTGATTTATTCCTATAGTTCTACCACATCAGAAGAACAATGGATTGATGCAAATAATCCAAGTACATTACCTACTATATTCATCCCGCGATCCGCTGGTCATATTTATGAAATCTCTGATCATCCAAATGGCTTTTATATTTTGAGTAATGATGATGCCGTCAATAAAAAAGTTTATTTCTCGGCAACTGCTCCAACATCTATAACTGAATGCCGCGAATTTATTGCCCATGACCCTGAGGTATTGATTGAATCTATTTCCTGCTTCAAGGACTTTCTTTTACTAGAAGAACGAAAAAATGGCTTGTTAAAATTGAAATTGAAAAATTTAAAAGATGGCGTGGAAAACTACATCTCCTTTAATGAAGAAACCTATTATGTCGGCTTAGGACTGAATGATGATATAAATGCTACAAGTATTTTCTATAATTATAATTCAATGACTACCCCAGCTTCGGTTTACCAATACAATTTAGTTTCAGGTGAACAAACTCTTTGGTTTCGAAAAGCACTTATAGACACCAATTTTTTACCCGAAAACTATGCTTCTCAGCGAATTTGGGCTACGGCAAATGACGGTACAAAAATTCCTATAAGTATGGTCTACAAAAAAGGGATTGAACTTAGTAAAGCACCCTGCCTACTTTATGGCTATGGGTCTTACGGATACACATTACCGGATGTTTTTAGTGCTACAAGATTAAGCTTACTTGATCGAGGATTTGTTTTCGCCGTTGCTCACATCCGCGGAAGTAAATATATGGGGGAAGAATGGTATGAAAACGGAAAATTTCAGCAGAAGATAAATACGTTTACGGACTTTATCAATGCGGCAGAATTTATGGGGCACATGGCTTATTGCGATAAGGATAAAATTTATGCCCAAGGAGGAAGTGCTGGTGGATTGCTGATGGGCGCTGTTACAAATATGGCTCCTTATTTATGGAAAGGCATTGTTAGCCAGGTTCCATTTGTGGATGTCGTAACAACCATGTTAGATGAAACGATTCCACTAACGACAAGCGAATGGGAAGAATGGGGCAATCCAAACGATCCTGAATTTTACTATTATATGTTAAAGTATTCACCCTACGACAATATACACCCCATGGATTATCCATCCATGTTTATCACCACGGGATATCATGATTCACAAGTACAATATTGGGAACCCGCAAAATACGTTGCGAAACTCAGGGACTATAAAACAGACTCCAATGCCTTAGTATTCGATTGCAACATGGATGCAGGACATGGAGGGGGTTCGGGAAGAACAAGTGAACGCATGGAAATCGCCAAGGTTTATGCATTTATTCTCGGTCTTGAAGGCATTAGCAAGTAGTCTTTTTTTACTGTTTTTCACAGTAAATTTCGCCCAAAACAGTGAAGCGTTTATAGAAGAGTTTCGCGATTCAAAGGTATTGTATGCCGATTTAGGTATGAGTTCAGCGCCATTTAATATTCGTAGCACAATTCCAAATTCAATTGATAAAATCAGCTACAAAAATAACTTCAAGCCAATCTTGGGAATAGGTTTTGCCTACAAATGGTTTTCTATGCGTGTTGCCTTTCCAGTTTTGGGAAATGTCCGACCTAAGGCAGATTTTGGTGAAACAAAACAATTTAATATCGGAATCGATTATACCTACAAAAAAGTGTATTTAGACTTAGAATACAAAATCCTTGAGGGTTATGCAATAAAAAATGCAACAGCCTGGGACACCAACCAAAGTAGCTTGCATTCAAATGAAATAAAACCCGAAACAGGCGCCTATAATTTTTCTTTTAATACCTGGTATTTTGACAATGTAAACTTCAAAATGAATGCTTTATTAGGAAAAAGAGCTCACTTCAAACAGAAAGTACAAACATGGTATCTGAAAGGCACATTTAATGTTTTTGGAATAGAAAATGGAAACAAAAGTATTATACCCATACAATTGCAAAATCCAGCCAACAGTCAAACACAGGCGATCAATTTCTCTTCTATCGACTTTGGATTGGTTCCTGGTTACGCCTATGCAAATCGGTTTAAAAACTGGCAGATTTCAGGCTGGTTTGGATTGGGAGGGGTTATACAAGGGAAAGTTTACACTCTACCGAATTCATCAACAAGAGGATTCCTTGGATTAGCACCTAGGTATGATCTTCGATTGATTGCAGGTTATTCAACCGATGAAGTGTTTCTTATGTTTGTTGCCGATTTTGATAATAAATCAATTCGATTTAATGACCTTGTGTACAGACAATACTATTACAGTTTAAAATTAACGGGAGGATACCGTTTTAATCAGGCCAAAACAAAACACGGGAAAGAGATGAAGAAAATCTATTAAAAAGACAAGTTGTTCATCGTGTCCTCTTCTACCAAATTCGGCAAGGTCACTTTTAATAACGGCTCTGCAACCATAGCGCGTTTAATGGCAAAAGTGGCATTTTCATTTCTCGCCCAATTCCTTCGTGCGACGCCATTATTGACATCCCAGTGTAGCATCATCTGAATATTGCGTTCAGCATCGGGACTTCCATCAATCAACATTCCGAATCCACCGTTTATCACTTCTCCCCATCCTACCCCTCCACCATTGTGAATAGAAACCCATGTTGCTCCACGAAAACTATCACCAATTACATTTTGAATCGCCATGTCAGCTGTAAACCTAGAACCATCATAGATATTCGACGTTTCTCGGTAAGGAGAGTCCGTTCCGGAAACATCATGGTGATCACGCCCTAAAATAATAGGCCCAATTTCTCCGATCTGAATCGCATCATTAAATGCCTTAGCAATTTTCATTCTTCCCTCAGCATCTGCGTATAAGATCCTTGCTTGTGAGCCCACCACTAATTTATTTTCTTGTGCACCTTTTATCCATTGAATGTTATCTGCTAATTGCTCTTGTATTTCCATTGGAGCTGTAAGCATCATTTCTTCTAACACCGAGCAAGCAATCGCATCTGTTTTAGAGAGATCTTCCGATTTACCTGAAGCACATACCCAGCGAAATGGTCCAAATCCAAAATCAAAACAAAGTGGGCCAAGAATATCTTGAATATAAGATGGATATTTAAACTCAATATTGTTTTGATGCATTACTTCAGCACCAGCTCGTGAAGCTTCCAATAAAAAGGCATTCCCATAATCGAAAAAATAAGTCCCTTTCTCAGCATGTTTATTTATGGCTTGCGCATGCCGACGTAAACTTTCTTGCACATACCTTTTAAAAGAGATCGAATCCGATGCCATCAGCTCATTTGATGCCTCAAAAGATAAGCCTATTGGATAATATCCTCCAGCCCACGGATTATGCAAAGAAGTTTGATCTGAACCTAAATCAATTTTTATTTCTGCTGCATCAAAAGCTTCCCAAACAGCAACAATATTTCCATGGAATGCAATTGAAACAACCTCCTTACTCGACTTTGCTTTTTTTACACGGGTACATAATTCATCTATATTATCAATTACTTCGTCCACCCAACCTTGTGAGTGGCGTGTATGGACTGCCTTAGCATTCACCTCTGCGGTTACACTAATTACGCCAGCGATATTTCCCGCTTTTGGTTGCGCACCAGACATTCCGCCTAAACCCGCTGTAACGAATAATTTTCCTTGTAAATCATCCTTGGTTTTTGACAAACGTCGAATAGCATTTAGTACCGTTATGGTAGTTCCATGAACAATGCCCTGCGGACCAATATACATATAAGATCCCGCTGTCATTTGTCCGTATTGCGTTACACCAAGTGCATTGTATTTTTCTAAATCATCCGGTTGGGAATAATTAGGAATCATCATGCCATTGCTAACCACAACCCTCGGTGCTTTTGGATGCGAAGGAAACAATCCCATTGGATGACCAGAATACATCACTAAAGTTTGATCATCCGTCATTTCAGCCAAATAACTCATCGTTAAGCGATACTGAATCCAATTTTGGAACACAGAGCCATTACCACCATAGGTAATTAATTCGTGGGGATGTTGAGCCACAGCTGGGTCAAGATTATTTTGAATCATTAACATGATTGACTTTGCTTGCAATGATTTTCCTGGATAGTCAGATATCGGGCGAGCGTACATTTTATAATCGGGCATGAAACGATACATGTAAATTCTGCCGTAAGTATTCAATTCCAATAAAAATTCCTTTGCCAACAAGACATGTTGTTCCTTCGGAAAATACCTTAGGGCATTTCGTAAGGCTAATTTTTTTTCCTCCAGAGTTAAAATTTCCTTTCGTTTTGGAGCATGATTAATTGTAGCATCGAATTGCTTCAAACTTGGAATCTGTTGAGGGATTCCCTCTTTAATTTGTTTTTGAAATGTTGTTTCCATCTATTTTATCGCAGTTAAAAAACAATATAAATACACGTATTATTGAGCTGTACCAATTAAAAATATAACTGGAATTTTTGTAACATCAAACGCTTTCTCTCGCCAGTCAATTACAGACATTGTTTGAATACGTTGATTAAGTGTCGTTAAGTTTGCCGCTACACACAATTGCGTAGAATCAGCGCACTCGTTGAGTAAATCTTCCAATACATGCATGCTTCGAAAAGGAGTGTCCATAAAAATATGCGTTGCCCCATTTCGTCTTGTGTCCATTTCCATGTCTTTCATTTTCCTAATTCTATCTTTCCGTTCTCTTGGAAGATAACCATGAAACGTGAAATATTGACCTGAAAATCCACTTCCAATTAATGCTAACAAGATAGATGACGCACCCACTAAGGGTACCACTTCAATGTTCTGAGAATGCGCTAAAGAAACGAGATCTGCTCCAGGGTCTGCTATACCAGCACAACCAGCTTCAGAAATAATTCCCAAATTATTACCCTGCGTCAAAGCGAGTAACATTTTCATTAAATCATTCTCTTTGGTTGTTTTATTTATTAAAAAAAAAGTGCTGTCGTCGATTGGAAATTCCCTGTCCATTTTTCGTAATAATCGTCGAGCAGACTTAATTTCTTCAACGGCGAAAAAACGAAGAGACGTTGCTAATTTAATTACATCAGCTGGGATAATATCCGTTACCGACTCTCCCCCTAGCGTATTGGGGATCAAGTATAACTTACCTGGTTTTGTCATTGATTAGTTTGTTTTTTATTTGTTCTGTAAGGTCATCCAAAAGATGATAAACTGACTCGAAATCAGCCATTGTTCCATAATAAGGATCTGGGACTTCTTTACTAGATTTAGGAAATACCTCATCAAATAGTAATTGAACTTTTGCGACTTGAGTTTCTGTCTGAGCCAAGCTCAAAATATTCGAAAAATTAGCCTTGTCCATGGCATAAATCATATCAAATTTATCAAAGTCATTTATGTTAAATTGCCGCCCCTTCAATGCGTGAATTGGCGTTCCAAATTTATTGCCTGTTTCGATCATTCTATGATCCGGTGATGCGCCCACATGGTAATTTGCTGTTCCTGCAGAATCAACTATCCAATCCAATTTCGCCTCTGCAATTTTTCTTCGCATCAAACCTTCGGCCATGGGCGAACGACAAATATTTCCTAAACAAACCATGAGAATTCGCATACGGCAAATTTACACACAATATAACTAATGGCGTCTATTGCTTAGTAATTCCTACATTGCGGCCTTTCCACTTTGGAGAGAA
>Ga0214919_10000663_pt1 | contig 58420 bp, 48 predicted proteins | sample LL1503_MetaG_FD_177994 | JGI IMG/M metagenome (GOLD analysis project Ga0214919, IMG submission 177994) | Freshwater microbial communities from Lake Lanier, Atlanta, Georgia, United States - LL-1503 | ecosystem: Environmental > Aquatic > Freshwater > Lake | place: USA: Georgia | collected... | reverse complement strand
GCGGATCAAAGTTACACTATCTGTTTGTTCTTTGTAAAAATCCTAGCGCTTTTACGTATTTTCGTAAGAAGATGGAAGCCTTGAATATCAATACCAATGCTGAGATTGTAACAAATTACAATTTAGATGAAGAACAAGAAAAAAAAGAAATTGTTCGACATTATCGTGCATTATTAAGGGCACTAAGAGAAAAATTAAAAAAAGGAGATAAGGAACTACTTCGAACTGCCTTTGAAATGGCTGCAGAGGCACATAAAACCATGCGTAGAAAAAGTGGTGAGCCATATGTATTACACCCTCTTGCTGTGGCCATGATTTGTGTGGAAGAAATAGGCTTAGGTGTTAGAAGTACAATTTGTGCATTATTACATGATACAGTAGAAGATACCGATATAGCACTTGACGATATTAAAAGTGAATTCGGTAATGAGATTGCTAAAATTGTAGATGGTTTAACAAAGATATCTACAGTAATGGATACCAATAGTAGTCAGCAAGCAGAAAATTTTAAGAAAATTCTACTAACACTTACCGATGATCCTAGGGTTATATTAATTAAGCTGGCAGACAGGCTGCACAATATGCGCACATTAGATGCTATGAAGCAAGACAAACAATTAAAAATTGCTTCAGAGACTATTTGGGTTTACGCCCCTCTAGCACACCGTATGGGTTTATATAATGTGAAAACCGAATTAGAAGATTTATCTATGAAATATATGGAACCTGCCATATATAAAGAGATTGCCAAAAAATTAGCAGAAACAAAAAGAGAACGCACTAAATATATCAATGAATTTATTCGTCCTTTGAAAGAAAAATTAACGGCCGCTGAATTAGACTTTGAAATTCAAGGACGCCCTAAAAGCATTCATTCTATATGGAATAAAATAAAAAAGAAAGAAGTAAGCTTTGAGGAAGTGTATGATTTATTTGCCATTCGCGTTATTTTAAATTCTCCCTTAGAAAAAGAAAAAGAGGATTGCTGGAAAGTATATTCTATGGTGACTGACGAGTATAGCCCTTCTCCAGAAAGATTAAGAGACTGGTTAAGCAATCCAAAGAGTAATGGTTATGAGGCCTTACACACAACAGTAATGGGGCCACATGGGAAATGGGTAGAAGTGCAAATTAGAACCAAGAGAATGAATGAGATTGCCGAAAAAGGTTTAGCTGCTCATTTTAAATACAAAGAAGGTTCTCAAAGCGAAGACCGATTTGATAAATGGTTTGTGCAAATAAGAGAAGCCTTAGGTAATCAGCAAGAAGAAGGAATTGATTTTTTACAAGACTTTAAAACCTCTTTTTTAGCAGAAGAAATTTATGTGTACACTCCAAAAGGAGATGTAAAAATGCTACCAATTAATAGCTCTGCGTTAGATTTTGCTTTTTATATACATACGGCCATTGGCTCAAAATGTATTGGTGCTAAAGTAAACCATAAGCTTGTACCCATTAGTCATAAATTAAGAAGTGGTGACCAAATTGAAATTATTACCAGTAATAAGCAAAAGCCAACAGAGGATTGGTTAAATAGCGTGGTTACTGCAAAGGCTAAAAATAGTATTAAAGATGCTTTACGAGAAGAAAGGAAAATTATTGCTGAAGAGGGGAAATATACTTTACAAAGAAAACTAGAAAGTATTGGTGCTATTTATAATACTTATAATATAGACCAAGTAATGTTTTATTATAAATTATCGAGCCAACTAGATCTTTTATTTAAAATAGCCACTAAAGCTATTGACTTAAAAGAATTAAAATTATTTCAAGTTATTGGAGATAAAATTGAAGCGCCTAAGCCAGTGAATTTAAGTACTGAAATAAACTTGGAAAACACCACCCTTAAAGCTGCTTCTAAAAAGGACTCTGAGTTAATTATTTTTGGAGAATCCAGTGATAAAATCAAATACACATTAGGTAAATGTTGCAACCCAATTCCAGGTGACGATGTTTTTGGATTTGTAAGTACAGGCAAGGGTTTAATAATTCATCGTAACAACTGTCCTAATGCCACCCAACTTTTGGCGAATTATGGTCATAGAGTTGTAAAAACCAAGTGGGCTAAAAATAAAGAGATCTCTTTCCTAACAGGCCTTAGCATTATTGGCCTTGACGATGTTGGGGTGGTGAATAAAATTACCAATATTATTAGTGGGGAGTTGAAAATTAATATAGCCGCACTCACGATTGAATCAACGGAAGGTTTATTTAAGGGTACTATTAAAGTTTACGTCCACGATAAAGATGAATTAGAGGAATTAGTGACTAGAATTAAGTCATTGAACGGTATTCAACAAGTTATGCGATTTGACACCGAGACTGTGTAAAAGTTGAGCTAATTATTTTGGGTTTAAATAGGTAATAAACTTGCCAAGACTTATTTTTGCTCTCTCAAATACTCAAATATGGTAGATGTAATTTTAGGCCTCCAATGGGGCGATGAAGGAAAAGGAAAAATTGTAGATTATTTCGCTCCTCACTACGATATCATTGCGCGTTTTCAAGGTGGCCCGAATGCAGGTCATACTTTATATGTGAATGGCACTAAAATGGTTTTACATCAAATACCTTCTGGTATATTTCACCAGGACAAAATTAATATTATAGGTAATGGTGTGGTATTAGACCCCGTTACATTAAAAAAAGAATGCGATGCGGTAGCTAGCATGGGTGTAGATGTAAAAAAGAATTTATTTATCTCTGAAAGAACTAATATTATTATTCCTACCCACCGTGCTTTAGACAAGGCATCAGAACTAGCTAAAGGCGAGAGTAAAATTGGGTCCACCTTAAAAGGAATAGGCCCAGCCTATATGGATAAGACCGGTCGTAATGCTTTAAGGGTAGGCGACTTATTAAATAAGAACTTCATTAGTAAGTATATTACTTTAAGAATGAAGCATCAGAAAATTTTAGATAGCTTTAATTTTAATGAAGATATTAGTGAAATGGAAAATGAGTTTTTTGAAGCTTTAGAGTTTCTAAAAACAATGAATATAATTAATTGCGAATATTTTATTAACGATCAAATTTCAAAAGGCAAAAAAGTACTAGCCGAAGGAGCGCAAGGTTCAATGTTAGACATTGACTTTGGCACCTTCCCTTTTGTGACTTCTTCTAATACTATTTCAGCTGGTGTATGTACAGGCTTGGGTATTGCACCTAAATTAATTAATGAGGTATTAGGTATTACAAAGGCTTATTGTACACGAGTAGGAAGCGGTCCTTTTCCTACCGAATTACACAATGAGATTGGAGAAGAATTAAGAAAACTGGGTAGCGAATTTGGAGCGACTACAGGCAGGCCTAGAAGATGTGGATGGATTGACCTAGTGGCCCTTAAATATACTTGCATGATCAATGGTGTAACACAAATTATAATGACCAAGGCCGATATTTTAGATACTTTTAAAGAATTGGAACTAGGTATCGCATATAAAATGGAAGGTAAAGAGATAGATTATGTTCCATTTCAACTAGTAGGTACTCCAGTTATCCCTATTTTCAAGAAAATGCAGGGATGGAATGTAGATACTACTAAAATGAAGGGTGAGAAAGAATTACCTGCTACAATGAAAACTTATATAGACTTTATTAATAAGTACTTAGGCGTTCCGGTAAAATATGTTTCCAACGGACCAGGTAGAGATCAGATAGTTCATGTTTAAAAGATTTTATATTTAAATGAGGTAGGATTTAATTCATTAATTTTTTTAAAAAAAGGGCAATTTTTTTTGGTAAATACAATTTTGAGTTGAAATTTTACATTGTTAATTTTGTAATTAAATATGGCATTAAAAACTATCAAAGAAAAAAAGACTGCTACACCAAAAAATAGTGTAGGTAAAGCAGACAAAGCAAGTAAATCAGCTGCGAAGAAAAAAGACATAGATGAAGATGACTTTGATGATGAAGAGGACATGAATGATGATTGGGAAAAAGCTGAAGACGATTCAAGTTGGGATCCCGACTTCGAAGAATTTGATCTGCCTAAAAAATCTTCAAAAAAACCGGGTAAATTTAAGCCACAAGATGACGATGAAGATTTTTCTCTGAATGAAGATTTCAAGGACTTAGACGACGATGATTTATTTGACGATAAAGATGAATTAGAAGACGATTTTTAAAACAGTAAGCTAGTTTTTAGTAGAGGCCATCTGCTCTTTCGAAAAGCTTAATAAACTTAATTCATTAAAACTAGCACTCATTACTTGTAAGCCAAAAGGCAAACCATTACTGTGTGTAAATAAGGGAATAGATATGGCAGGGATGCCAACTAAATTTGCATATACTGTATAGATATCTGCTAAAAACATTTCAGTTGCTGAATGGTTATTATCTCCAATACCAAAGGCTGTTGTGGGCACAGTCGGTGATACAATAAAATCATATTTTGAAAACACAGTTTTTGTTAAGTCTACTAATTTTTGTCTTACTTGTTGCGCCTTTGTAAAATAAGCGTCAAAATAACCAGCGCTTAAAACAAAACTACCCAGTAAAATTCTTCTTTGCACTTCTTCGCCGAAACCTTCTGTTCTTGTTTTTTGATATAAATCATTTAAGTCTACTATACTTTCCTTAGTTCTATGTCCAAACTTGATGCCATCAAACCTTGATAAATTACTGGAAGCCTCTGCAGTAGTGAGTACATAATAAGTGGGTACTAAATAAGATAACAAAGAGAAATCGATAGCTTCAACTAGATATCCCCTATTCTTCAATTCATTTAAATAGTTTTCAATTTTTGTTTTAATTTCTGCATCTAGTCCCGGATGAAAAAGTGTTTCTTTAAAATAAGCAATTCTTCTAGGACTAGCCCCATTTTCAATTTCATCACTTTCTAATTCTTTGCTATAAGCGGGAACAGGTTTGCTAGAAACCGTACTATCAAAATTGTCTTCACCAGCCATCACTTCTAAAACAAGGGCAGCATCTTCAATAGTTTTTGAAAAAATACCAATTTGATCAAAGGAAGAAGCATAGGCAATTAAACCATAACGAGAAATTCGACCATAGCTTGGTTTTAATCCCACCACACCGCAAAAGTCTGCAGGTTGTCTAACTGAACCACCTGTATCAGATCCAATACTTATCATAGACAAATTAGCTTGCACTGCAACAGCTGATCCTCCAGAAGATCCACCAGGTACTTTAGTAATATCAATTGCATTTTTTACAGGCCCGTAAGCAGAATTTTCATTGCTACTACCCATGGCAAATTCATCACAGTTTTGGCGTCCAATAATAATGGCTCCTTCGTCGACTAATTTTTGAACGGCGGTAGCTGTATAAACAGCAGTATAATTTTCTAATATTTTAGATGCAGCAGTTAATCTATGCCCTTTATAAGAAAGTACATCCTTGATCCCTATAATAACACCATGTAACTTCCCTAGCCTTTTTTCTTGCTTTCTTTCTAGATCTAATATTGCTGCTCGATGCAAGGCTTCTTCAGAAAATACTTCTAAATAAGCATTTAAATTTTCATGTGCGGCAATTTGATCCAAGTAATATTTTACCGCTTGGATGCAAGTTGTGTGCTCTGCATTTAATGCAGCTTGGTAGTCTTTGATGGAAGTAAACCGAAACAAAGGCTATTTAATTAAAGGATAAAAAATTGAATAGACAGATGTCTTTATGAAAATTTGAAAACGAACTATAAAAATAAAGAACAAAAACTAAGAAGCTTTTTCGTCTTTTTCTTTAATTCCTTCTTCAATCTCTTTTTTTACGTTGTTTTTAGCATCGTTGAATTCGCGAATACCTTTTCCTAATCCACGCATGAATTCAGGAATTTTACGTCCGCCAAACATTACTAAAATAACCACACCAATAATTAATAATTCTTGAAATCCTAAGTTGCCCATAATGTTGAATTTAGAAGTTTAAAGGTAAGGTAATTATAAAATAGAAAAGCACTATTTTTTATGAATTACACCAATGAAAAACCCCGTTTCATGGTCATGAGAACGGGGCTTATATAGTTTACTAGTATTACTCCAGGTATTGTACTAGAATCTTTTTTCTTTAATACGAGCACTCTTACCGCTTCTATCGCGCAAATAGTATAATTTAGAACGTCTTACCTTACCAGACTTATTCAACAAAATACCATCGATATTTGGTGATAAGAAAGGGAATAAACGCTCAACGCCTACTCCGTCAGAAATTTTACGTACTGTGAAAGATGCAGTAGCGCCTGTTCCTTGTGTTTTAATTACATCTCCACGGAAACTTTGAATACGCTCTTTACCACCCTCTACAATTTTGTAGTTTACGGTAATATTATCACCAGCTTTGAAGGCGGGATAGTCTTTTTTTGCGGTTAATTGCTCGTGTACAAATTTTACTGCTTCGCTCATAATACATTGTTTTTGCGGACGGCAAAGGTAGGAGAACCCACCTTATTATCCAAATTATTTGATTCAAAATTAATAATCGCCTATCTGGCAATGTTTACAGCCCTTTTCTCCCTAATTACGGTTACTTTAATCTGACCAGGGTAAGTCATTTCAGTTTGTATTTTTTGGGCTATTTCAAAGCTTAATTGATCAGAACTAGCATCAGTTACCTTTTCAGCCTCTACAATGACTCTTAACTCACGACCCGCTTGAATTGCATAGGCTTTTTCTACACCTTGGTAATTCATTGCTAAGTTTTCTAAGTCCTTGATTCTCTGAATATATTGTTGCATAATCTCTCTTCTTGCCCCTGGTCTAGCTCCGCTAATTGCGTCACAAGCCTGAATGATAGGAGAAATCACATACTGCATTTCCATTTCATCATGGTGAGCCCCAATGGCATTCACTACGGCAGGATTCTCACCATATTTCTCAGCTAATTTTGCCCCTAATAAGGCATGGCTTAATTCCGTTTCTTCATCAGGCACTTTACCAATATCATGTAAAAGACCTGCTCTTTTCGCTAATTTTGGATTTAATCCTAATTCAGCAGCCATAATTCCACATAAATTAGCAGTTTCACGAGAGTGCATTAATAAGTTTTGGCCATAAGATGAACGGAATCTCATTTTACCAATAATTCTGATCAATTCTTTATGTAATCCATGAATACCTAATTCAATAACGGTTCGCTCTCCAATTTCTGCAATCTGATCTTCTAATTGACGGCGTGTTTTTTCAACTACCTCTTCAATACGAGCTGGATGAATACGTCCATCTGCTACTAAACGTTGTAAACTTAATCGCGCAATTTCACGACGAAGCGGATCAAATGAAGAAAGTAAAATTGCTTCAGGTGTATCATCAACAATTAAATCAACACCAGTAGCAGCCTCAATGGCACGAATATTACGACCTTCTCTACCAATAATTTGGCCTTTCATTTCATCTGATTCTAAATTAAATACAGTCACTGTATTTTCTATGGCTACTTCTGCAGCAGTTCTTTGAATAGATTGAATGATAATTTTTCTAGCTTCTTTATTTGCTTTTTGTTTGGCGTCTTCAATAATTTCTTGCTGTAAAACAAGGGCCTGAGTTTGCGCCTCATGTTTTAAGCTTTCAATTAGTTGTTGCTTGGCATCTTCTGCACTGAGGTTGGAAATCTTCTCTAAACGACGAATATGTTCTTCTTGATGTTTTTCTAATTCAGAACGCTTTACATTGATTAGGTCAATCTCACGATTTAATTTTTCTTTAATTGCTTCGTTATCTTTAACTTGTTTATCAATGGCAGCTTCTTTTTGATTAATCGTAATTTCTTTTTGCTTAATTCTATTTTCTGCCTCTCCAATTTTTTTATTTTTCTCTAATAAGTCACGATCGTATTCAGACTTTAATTGCACGAAACGCTCCTTCGCTTCCAGTTGCTTTTCTTTTTTAATTGTCTCCGCTCTTAATTCGGTTTCTTTTAAAATGTTAGCAGCTTGTGCTTCAGCTTCTTCAATTTGTTTTTTGGTATTGCGGGCAAATACAATTTTGCCTATAAGTAAGCCTCCCAATAAGGAAGCTGCTCCAATGATGACGAATAATATGGTTTGGTCCATTGTTTAAATCTTGTTGTTTGTAAATAATTCATACTCCCCTTTTTCGTTGTTAATGAGGTTAAAACTTCATTGTTAGTGAGGTTAAAACATTAATCCTATATTATTTATAAATCATTGATAGTCACCTATAGCAAGCTTCGTTTCTTCTTTAACTCTAGGATGACGTATTTAGATTATTCATAATGCGTCAAAGGTTCCGCTACGAAGATAATCAAATAATGGAAAGAATGGAGTCGAAGGGACCAAATTATGTGGCTTAAAGCGCCTTTTCAATAGAACTAGTAAGCGCATCAATCTGATTTTGAATGTCTTCTAGCTCATAAAGGTTCTGGCCAGTCTGCTGCTGCTCGGTGGTGAACCAAAGTAAAACCATAGATATATAATCTTGCATATCCTTGCCTGCATAAGCATTTTTAAACTCTACCAATTTTTGGTTAATAAGGGCAGCCGTTTTACGAACCGCCTCCTCATCCTTGGCAGCAAGTTTGATACGGTAGGACCTATCGGCAATAGTAATATTTACAGGAATTAAACTGGCTTCTTGGTTGTCTGACATAAATTAAGGATTCAAATTTTTAATGGCAGTATCTATTTCTTTAATGTATTGGTCTACTTTTTTAATCAAGGCTTCCTTATCTGCGGGCTGCATACTAGCTGTTTTGACCATTGCTGCAGCTAATTCTGATTTTCCTTGTTGCACTTGGTCAGTTAATTGCTTCACTAAATTTTGCTCCTTGTTAAGGCTTGCCTTTAATTGCATATTCTCCTTTTCCATTAAAGCCGCTCGCTTTAATAAGAGTTGTATTTTCTCTTGTAAATTAGCTAATGAAGAAGCAATATCCAACATACTTGTATTTTAAATTTGCTAAAAAAATTATTTTCTAATTTCTGCTTGAAGGTTTTTTTCAAATGATTGTATCAATTTTTTCATCATGGTTTCTATCTCCACATCGGTCAATGTTTTGTCGCTTGCATTAAACACAAAATTAATAGCCACCGATTTTTTCTGATCGCCTAATTTTTCACTTTCAAAAATATCAAAAACACTTGTTTGCTGAAGCGCTGCTAATTTAACTGCTGCAATACTTTGCTCAATGGCTGCATATTCTGTAGCTGTTGGAAGTACTAATGCTATGTCACGCTCCACTGAAGGATACTTTGAAACTTCTTGGTAAACTACTTGCTTACTTTGATATAAAGCAAGTAGGTTTGATAAATCGAATTGAATATATAATACCGATTGCTTAATGCCAAATGTTTGTAGTTTTTTTGTACCTATTATTTCAACAGTACAAACTGTTTTTTTATCTAAAATGTAATTGACTTGACCTGGGTCTGCAGCTTTCCACATACCGCTAGGAAGTCCTAATAATTTAAATAAAGCAGTAGCCATTCCTTTTGCAACAAAGAAATCAGCGGGCTGGGCCTTGGTTCTCCATCCATCTGCATTTTGTTTGCCTGAAATATAAATTGCCAATTGCTCGGACTCATAATATTTACCATTACCCGATTTCCCATACACTTTTCCCATTTCAAAAAAGGAAATAGAAGTATTCTTTCTATTAATATTATAAGCAATAGTTTCTAGGCCTGTCTCTAACATTGATGGGCGCATGAGGTCTAATTCTGCTGTTAAATTATTAAGCATTTTTACTGAACGCGCAATGACATTTTCAGCAAAATAAGCACTATTGGTAATTGAGTTGGTTAAAATTTCTGTAAAACCACGACCTACTAAATATTGTGCAATTTTATCTTTGAACTTTTCTTTTTTCTCTAATGGGTCAATAGCTGGACTCATGGTAATAACACTTGGAATAGCTATATTATCCAGGCCATCAATTCTTAATACTTCTTCCACGATATCGGCAGCAATACTAATATCTGGTTTATGATAAGGTACAGCTAATGCTAAACCTTCTAGCGTTTCTTTCAATATTTCAAATCCTAAACTTGTAAGAATAGTTTTTACTTTTTCTACTGAATAAACTTTACCACTTAATTTTTTTAAATAGGCAAAGCTAATATCCACCTTGGTTTTAGAAACTGGTGCTGGATATATATCAATCACTTCACTACATTTTCCTCCTGCTAATTCTTGAATTAATTGAGCCGCATGTTCTAAAACAAGCACTGTGCCATCAATGGCTACGCCTTTTTCAAAACGAGAAGCTGCATCGGTTCTTAAACCATGGTACACCGATGTTTTTCTTATATGTACATTGTCAAACAAAGCACTTTCTAAAAATAAATTCGTAGTACTTGCTTTTACGCCACTTGAAAGCCCGCCAAATACCCCCGCGATACATAAAGGTTTTTGTGTATCGCTAATCATTAAATCATTTGCAGTTAAGGTTCTATCCACACCATCAAGTGTAGTAAACTTAGTGCCTGCTGGATATTTTTTTACAAGAATGGTTTTATCTTTTATCTCCGCCGCATCAAAGGCATGAAGAGGTTGACCTGTTTCATGTAAAATATAATTAGTTATGTCTACAATATTATTAATGCTACGAACACCAATGGCTTGTAATTTATTTTTTAACCAAGAAGGAGATGGTTTTACTGATACTCCTTCAATAACAAGTCCGCTATATCTTTTACATCCTGCTGTATCTTCAATGCTTACTTTAAAAGGGGTTACCGATTTATCTTTGAATGCTTGTTTTTTAAAAGGACTAATGGCGGCTACCGGTGTTTCATGATAAGATAAATAAGCACAAACATCTTTAGCTACCCCATAATGACTCATGGCATCCATTCTATTAGGGGTAAGCCCAATTTCATAAATCCAATCTTCATAAGATTCATAAATTGTAGAAACTGCAGTACCTACTTTTATATTTGGATCCAAGACTATAATTCCTCCATGATCATCACTTAATCCAATTTCATCTTCTGCACAAATCATTCCTTCACTTTGCTCTCCTCTAATTTTAGCAAGCTTCATAGTTATGGGCTCTCCCCCTTTTGGATATATAGTTGTTCCAATAGTGGCAACTACTACTTTTTGTCCTTTGGCTACATTTGTTGCACCACAAACAATAGCTAAGGGTTGGCCCATGCCAATATCAACCTTAGTTAAATTTAATTTATCAGCACCTGGATGTTTTACCACTTCTAATACCTCTCCTACCACCAAACCTGTAAGACCTCCTTTAAAATTTTCATATTTTTCTAATGACTCTACTTCTAGCCCAATAGAAGTTAAAATAAGGGATAACTTTTCGGGACTCACCGTATGTGGCAAATATTCACTCAACCAGCGATAACTAATCGTCATAGAACAACTTTATGGTATAGCTTCAAAAATACTAATTTTTAAGTGCTTTTAGTTAAAAACTAGGTGCAAAACCCGTTAATAACCCCCTTTTTTTGTGGATTTCAGATGACGAAGACCTGTGTACAACCCTATTGCAAAACTAAATTTCTTGAAGTCCTAATTTGGTTTGATTTTCGCAGTAAGAAAATTGGTCAATCACTATGTCTATCCCTAGTATAAATACAAACAGAGCAAAGAAGAAAAATAGCAATATAGATATTAGTTCTATGATGTATGGAAAGATTCCACCACAGGCAAGAGAACTAGAAGAAGCAGTACTTGGCGCTATACTTTTAGACAAAAGTGCATTCGATACCATTAGTGAAATTTTAAAACCAGAATGTTTTTATGTAGAAGCACATCAACTAATTTTTGGCGCTATGCAGGGCTTGCAACAAAAAAACATGCCTATTGACATGTTGACCATGGTGGAAGAATTAAAAATGCGCGAGCAATTAGATATTATTGGTGGTGCTTATTATATTTCTAAATTAACCAATGTAGTTGTTTCTACAGCCAACATTGAAGCACATGGAAGAATTGTTTTACAAAAATTTATTCAAAGAGAATTAATAAGAATTAGTGGCGAGGTAATTGCAAATGCTTATGAAGATAGCACCGATGTTTTTGATTTACTAGATGATAGTGAAACAAAAATGTTTAATATCACTAATAACTATTTGAAGAAAAACTTCGTGGATATTGGAGATGCTTTAGCACATGCCGTTACGCGTATCGATCAACTAAGAACAAAAAAAGACGAGATATCTGGTGTACCTAGTGGATTCACTTCGCTTGATAGAATTACTTACGGATGGCAACCCACCGATTTAATTATTTTAGCTGCACGACCTTCTGTGGGTAAAACCGCTTTCGCATTAAACTTGGCGCGTAATGCAGCACTTCATCCTACCAAACCACAGGCAGTCGGATTTTTTAGCTTAGAGATGAGTGCAAGTCAATTAGTGCAACGTATTTTAAGTGCAGAGAGTGAAATTAAAATGGAAAAAATTTCAAGAGGTAAATTAGAAGAATACGAATATCAACAATTACATAGCAAGGGTATAAAAAAATTAGAACAAGCACCTATTTATATTGATGATACAGCGGCATTAAATATTTTTGAATTTAGAGCGAAGGCAAGAAGACTAGTGAACAAACACCAAGTTAAAATTATCATTATTGACTACTTACAATTAATGAGTGGCTCTGGTGATAGAAACTCTAATCGTGAACAAGAAATTAGCAATATCTCAAGAAGTTTAAAAGCCTTAGCGAAGGAATTAAATATTCCTATCATTGCACTTTCTCAATTAAGTCGTGCAGTAGAAACTAGAAAAGAAAGTAAGATGCCACAGTTGAGTGATTTACGAGAATCGGGAGCCATTGAACAAGACGCCGATATGGTTATGTTTATTTATCGTCCTGAATATTACGAAGTAATGAGTAATGAAATGGGAGAAAGTACACAAGGCGAAACGCACATTAGAATTGCCAAGCACAGAAATGGTCGTTTAGACTTAGTGAAACTAAGGGCCAATTTAGATATTCAAAGATTTGAAGAATGGGAAGGTGATGCTGGTATTCCCGGTCTTGCAAGTAACTATAAACCTTTACAAGCTAGCTTAAATAGCGGAGGCACACCAGATGGCGGTAAATTCTTTATTCAAGGAAGTAAGATGAATGAAGGAGAATTTGACGAAGGTATTAATGATGACCAACCGTTTTAAATAAGACGAAGCTATGTCGATACCTTATTTTTACGAGCCTAATATTGTATCAGGTCAAACTAATTTTACCTTAAATGAAATAAGTAGTAAGCATTGCATTCAAGTACTGAGAATGCAAGAAAATCATAGAGTAGATATTACCAATGGGTTGGGCTATTTATTTGAAGCTATTATTGTAAACGCTCATAAAAAAAATACGATTGTACAAATACAATCAGAAAAATATATACCAGCACATTCACAAAAAATTACTTTAGGTATTGGACTTCTAAAAAACCTTACCAGGTTAGAATGGCTATTAGAAAAAGCAACCGAAATGGGTATTTATGAAATCTTACCCCTGCTTTGTGAACATACTTTATTTGAAAAGTTTAAATTGGAAAGATTTCAAAATATTTTGCAATCGGCCATGATACAAAGTCAGCAGGTTTGGCTTCCTTTACTAGGAACCCCTGTAAAATTTAAAGAAGCAATTCAAAATCAAAAACAAGCGCAGAAATTAATTGCCCATTGTGAAGCAGGTGATAAATTAAATATTAAAAAAATAGAAGCTGCCTCAGACTGCTTATTATTAATTGGTCCTGAAGGCGATTTTTCTTCATCTGAAATTGAATTAGCCCTTGCAAATAATTATCAGGCCATTTATTTAGGACCAACGCGTCTTAGAACTGAAACTGCTGCCCTATTTGCTCTAAGTGTATTAAAAAAATTCTAATTTCAATCAATGAATAGGACAATTAGCATTATTGAAGTGAATACCCCTCATTTAGAAAAAGAATTTCTAGAAGTAAATGCTACTTTAAACAAATACAACCCAAATTATATAAGACCCTTAGACAATGAAGTGAATCAAGTATTTGATCGAAGCCATAATAAATTATTTAAAGGGGGTGATGCTAAAAGATGGATTGCGCAAAACGAAGAAGGTATTTGTGTTGGGCGCATAGCCGCATTTTATTACGAGAGCTATAAAAATAAAGGCACAGAATATCCAGTAGGTTGTGTAGGATTTTTTGATTGCATCAATGAACAAGCTACCGCTAATTTACTTTTTTCAACTGCACAGGCATGGCTAAATGAAAACGGCATGCAAGCCATGGATGGCCCTATTAATTTTGGCGACCGAGATAAATGGTGGGGACTCATGGTGAAAGGATTTGATGCAGAACCTATGTATGGTATGTCTTTCAACCCAAGCTATTACGAAGCTCTAATAACCAATTATGGTTTTCAGAATTACTACAATCAATATTATTACCAGAAAAATTTAAACGAACCCCTTCCTGCTCGATTTGAAGAGCGTTACAATAAATTTAAAGCCAAGCCTGATTATTCAGCACTTCATTTAGATAAAAATAATTTAGAAAAATTCGCCAGGGACTTTGTGCATATTTATAATAATGCTTGGGCTCAGCATGGCGAAGAAAAAGCCATCACCTTGGAACAAATATTAAAACTATTTAAAACTTTGAAAGTGGTGATGGATGAAAGAGTTATTTGGTTTGCTTATTATAAAGAAGAGCCCATTGCAATGTTTATTAATATTCCAGATGTGAATCAATATTTTAAATATTTTAATGGAAAATTGGGACTGTTTCAAAAACTACATTTATTATGGATGAAATTAAGAGGAACTAATCATAAATTAACGGGTTTAGCGTTTGGCGTTGTGCCAAAATACCAAGCCTTGGGCGTAGATAGTTATTTAATATATTGCTGCAATCTTATTTTGCTTAAAATAAAAAAATATAACCAATATGAAATGGGCTGGGCTGCAGACTGGAATCCCAAAATGGTGAATATTTATAAAAGCTTAGACGCTCATCCTAGTAGACAGATGGTCACTTATAGATATATTTTTAACCCAAGCGTCTATCCATTTGAAAGACATCCCCCTATGGATTACAGCACAAAATAAGGGCACGTAATAAGGCCCTAAATAGGTCTTTAACAATTAGGGGATAAGATTTAATTACCTAGTGAATACTTTTGATTTTGAATGTGTATATTGCGCGTCAACTATGGATAATTTCGTCGTTTCAGCTAGAAAATACAGGCCCCAAAACTTTAATACAGTGGTGGGACAGGCGCCTATTACTACTACTTTAAAAAATGCCATTTTAAATAATCATTTGGCGCATGCCTTTTTATTTTGTGGACCAAGGGGAGTGGGTAAAACTACTTGCGCACGTATTTTAGCTAAAACTATTAATTGTACTAATATTACCAAGGAAGGAGAAGCATGTAATACTTGCGAGTCTTGTATTTCTTTTGAAAAAGGCGCAAGTTTAAATATTCATGAATTGGATGCGGCGAGTAATAACTCTGTAGACGATATCAGAACTTTAGTAGAACAAGTGCGCTTTGCACCTCAAGCTGGTAAGTATAAAGTATATATAGTAGATGAGGTTCACATGTTAAGTACTAGTGCCTTTAATGCATTTCTAAAAACATTAGAAGAACCTCCCCCCTTTGCCATTTTTATTTTAGCCACTACTGAAAAACATAAAATTCTTCCAACTATTTTAAGCCGTTGTCAAATTTTTGATTTTAGACGAATAACTTCCAATGACACCGTTACACATTTAGAAGAAATTATTAGTAAAGAAAATATTAAGGCCGAAAAAAATGCTTTACAACTTATTGCTCAAAAAAGTGAAGGTTGCATGCGTGATGCCTTAAGTATTTTAGATAAAATAGTAAGTTTTTCTAACGGGGCTTTAACTTATGAAAATACTTTAGAGCATTTAAATATTTTAGATGAGGCTTACTTTTTTAAGTTATTGGAACATCTAACTGCGCAAGACCTCACCCAGGCCATGTTATTATATGATGAAATTAATCAGAAAGGATTTGAGGGGGATATGGTTTTATACGGGCTTGCTAGTTTTATTAGAAACTTATTAGTATGCAAGGACCCAGCAAGTGCAAAATTACTTGAATCGATTGAAGGATGGAGAGAACAATATATTAGTGTATCAAAACAAATAAGCACTCCTTATTTAGTAAGTGCACTGAACTTATTAAACGAAGCCGAGATACAATTTAAAATGGCCCGCAATAAAAGACTACATGTAGAAATGGCCATTATAAAACTCAATTTTTTACAACAAGCTGTTGAACTAAGCATGGAAGATAGCCAAGTTGTAAAAAAAAAATTAGTGGATAGTCATTATCCTATTCGATTAAAAAAAATTATTCCTTTAAGTAATTCAGTAGTCACTAAAGAGGCTAAGTTAATTATAGAACAGCAGCCAGCAGTATCAAAAGAAGCTGTTTCTAACAAAACGCAAGCAACTGAACCTTTAGCTGCACAAGCAGATCCTACAACTCAAGCATCTCAATTGTCTAAAGAAGAAAATAGCACTCCTAGAAATACGACTCCTATTGAAAAAAGTAGCAATAAAAACTTACTCGCAGTACTTCAAAATAAATATGGAGAAAAATATAAAATTGAAGAAGTCATCGATTCTATTCCACTTACCATGGAAGATTTAAGAAAATGCTGGGATGACTTTACCCATACTTTAGAAACAGCTTTAAAACATTCTGCAGCTAGTACTTTTAAATTAGCACAACTAGATATTGAAAATGAAACTCATTTTACCATTACTGTTCCTGCCTTAACTGCACAAAAATTTGTTGAGCAAGAGCGAATGAATGTTTTAGAAAGAGTTTGGGAGCATTTTCATAATCGCGCCATTCAATTTAGTATACTAGTAGCTGCTAGTGAAAAAGAAGATGTGCCTTTACATTTAAGTTTAAATAGCAAACAAAAATATGAGCGCATTGCATCAATGTATCCTTTAGTGCAGGAATTAAAAACAAGATTAAATTTGGAAATTTACTACTAGAGATTTACAACTAAAGCCTTGCTTTTTGGTATCCCTTTTGTTTTAAGTATTGAAATATTTTTTGACGGTGATCGCCTTGGATAATAATTTCTCCATCTTTTACTGAGCCCCCTGTGCCACAGTGGTTTTTTAAAGCCCTACTTAATTCATTCATTGCATCCAAGGAACCTTCAAATCCATACACTATGGTTACAGTTTTTCCAGCTCTGTGTTTTGTTTCTAAAATAATTCTTAAAGGTTGTTCTGCTGGCGCAAGTGAAATGGTTGATGCTTCTTCCTTGGGAAGCATATAATCTGGATTAGTGCTATACACCAAAGGGCTATTATTTTGACTAGTTGTATTTGATTTGCCTTTTTTACTCATTTTTAGGTATTATAACAGTATAAAGTTTGTAGTCTGCCTAGTATTTTGAAACTTTGTGGTACAAATTAATAAAAACAAAGTTAAGGCTAAAATAAAGGAAGCATTATGTCAAAAAAAGTAATGTTGATTATCATGGATGGATGGGGCCTTGGGCTCGTTCCTGCCTCCGATGCTATTCAACAAGCAAACGTACCCTTCGTAAAAAGCTTATATAAGCATTATCCAAATACTACACTCGTTACTTGTGGAGAAGCAGTGGGTTTACCAGAAGGTCAAATGGGTAATAGTGAAGTTGGCCATTTAAATTTGGGCGCAGGGCGTATTGTATATCAAGAATTACAAAGAATTAATGTAGCCATTAAATCTGGTGAATTAGCCTGCAACCCCACTTTATTAGCAAGCATTGATTATGCCAAACAGAATAATAAACCCTTACACTTATTAGGTTTAGTAAGTGATGGTGGCGTTCACTCTCATACCAGTCACTTAAAAGCTATTTGTGATTTATGTAAAACGAAAGGCTTAACTACTGTATACATACATGCTTTTACGGACGGAAGAGATACCGATCCTAAAAGTGGATTATGTTATATAGAAGACCTTGAAAATCATTTAAAAAATTCAGCAGGGAAATTAGCGACAATAAGTGGAAGGTATTACGCCATGGATAGAGATAAAAGATGGGAAAGAGTTCAACTTGCTTATGACTGTTTAGTAAAAGGCAAAGGACCTGTTGCCACAACTGCTTTAGAGGCTATTAAAACAAACTATGCTAGTAATATTACAGATGAATTTATAAAACCTACTGTTTTAACAGAAAACGGAGCTCCAATTGCTACTATTAAAGAGGGCGATGCAGTGCTTTGTTTTAATTTCAGAACCGATCGTTGTAGAGAAATCACTGAAGTACTTAGCCAAAAAGATTTTCCAGACTTTGGAATGAAGAAGTTGGATTTACATTATACTACTATTACTAAATATGACGAGACCTTTCAAAAAGTAAATATCATATTTGAAAATGATAATTTAGAAAATACCTTGGGCGAGGTTTTAGCAAAATATCATAAAAAACAAATTAGAATTGCAGAGACTGAAAAATATCCGCATGTTACTTTTTTCTTCAGTGGTGGAAGAGAATTACCCTTTGATGGTGAAACAAGAATTATGGCTCCTTCCCCTAAAGTAGCTACCTATGATTTACAACCCGAAATGAGCGCTGCTGAATTAACCGAAAAATTATTGCCCGAAATAAATGCAGGCAATCCGGATTTTGTTTGCTTGAATTTTGCCAATGCCGATATGGTGGGACATACAGGTGTGTTTTCTGCAGTTATGAAAGCTGTAGAAACGGTAGATACATGCGTTGAAAAAATAGTCACTGCAGGCTTAGAACATGGATATACCATCTTTTTAACAGCAGATCATGGAAATGCCGATTATATGATAAATGAAGACGGAAGCCCCAATACAGCACATACCCTCAATTTAGTGCCCTTTTTTATTATTGACAAGCAATGGAAAGGCAATATAAAACCAGGTAAATTAGGCGATCTAGCTCCTACTATCTTAAAGGTTATGGGCTTGGAAATACCAAAGGAAATGACCGGTGATGTATTAATTTAAGAAAATAGTTAATAAATATTATCTTTAAGTAATAGTCAAATCCTAAAATAAATGTACTAGGATATCTATTTTGTTAAACTTATTAAAGAAAAAATAGTCAAAGTCTTAATAAAAAATTAAAACCGTATTATGATAAAGAAAATACTCATTGGATTATTAGTAGTTTTAATAGCTATCCAATTTATTCGCCCAGCGAAAAACAATTCTGCAGATATCACCAAAGATATTACTACTTTATACCCAATGCCAGATAGTGTAAAGGTTATTGTTGATAAAGCTTGTGCTGACTGTCATTCCAACAATACAAAATATCCTTTTTACGCATCCATACAGCCTATTAGCTTTTGGTTAGCTGATCATATTAACGACGGAAAGCGCCACTTTAACTTTAATGAATTTGCAGGTTATAGATTAGCAAAGCAAAATCATAAATTAGAAGAAGTAATTGAACAAATTAAAGAAGGCGAAATGCCCCTTCCTTCTTATACATTAATACATACCGAAGCAAAATTATCAGATTCAGAAAAAGCAACCTTATCTAAATGGTGTCAAAACATAATGGATACATTGAAAGCAAATTATCCTGCTGATAGTCTTAAATTAAAAAGACCTTCAAAACCAGAAGGCGCCTCTAAATAGGGCTCCTAAATATGAAAATTGTAAAAGCCACTTATTTAATTTCAAGTCCTAGCTTTGATCAATGTCCTACATTGAAAGCACCAGAATATGCCTTTATTGGAAGAAGTAATGTAGGCAAGTCCTCTATTATTAATGCACTTTGCCTACAAAAGAATTTAGCCAAAACTTCTGGCACACCAGGTAAAACACAACTCATTAACCATTTTGAAATTACTAGTATAAGTGTTACCAAGGGAAAGCAAGACAAATGGTATATTGTAGATTTACCTGGTTATGGATTTGCGAAAGTGGCTCAAAGTAGTAGAAGAAGATGGGAGCAGATGATAGAAAACTATTTAAGAAAAAGAGAAAACTTAAATCGTGTTTTTGTTTTAATTGACAGTAGACATGCTCCTCAAAAAATTGATTTAGAATTTATGGAACAATTATTTAAATGGGAAATCCCCTTCACAATTATATTCACAAAATCTGACAAAGAAAAACCTGGCGTAGTAGCAAGAAATGTAAAATCATTTTTTGAGGCGCTCAACAAAATACTTCCTTTTTTACCACAAGGCTTTGTAACAAGTGCTGAAAAAAGAACAGGTGTGGAGGAGGTACTTGCTTGTATTGACCAATACAATAAACTAGACGCTGAAGGTCTTTAATTTACCACTTTATCCGCACAACAGCTACTTGCAAAGGCTTCAGGTTTAGCTTTAAATGCAAAGCCCATTCCCAATATATACCCCATAGCTTCTTTTAAGGCATCATTGCTTTTGAATTGCGGATTTGTATTAATGTCGGCATGCACTTCCATTTCAATATTATGTTCAATGAAAAGATCACATAATTCATAAGCAATTTCAATGCTTTTAGCAACTTCCATGAGCATTCTTTCTTTCAAATGGTATTTTTGTGTGCTTTTATCATTATGTATATACATAAACCCTCCGTTATGCTCTCTTAAAAAAACAATAACGGTTGCAAACTCAGTCACATTAGCTTTTACTTGACTGTCTGTGCCAATACATACTTTTAATTTTGTCTTTTTTTCAGATTCTGCAATAATGGCTTGCTTTACAGCCTCTTTAATAGGTAGTACTATTTTTTCTCCGTTAAATTTTCTCCATAACATAGTATCAAATAATTAAAGTATATTGAATTAAGTGTTTCTATAAGTACCCTAATGTAGGATAATAGATTTGAATGCACCTTTTTCCATAGGCAGCAGTTTTCAACAGCAGGTGGATAATCTTAGGTTTTATACAAAAGACGCCTATATTTATTACCTTTGGCCACTTAATTAATAGTCCAGTATGAAGATTTTATTACAATATATTAAACCATTTAGAAGTCTTGTTTTTTTAGCCTTTATTTTAGCGGGCATTAATCAAACTTTTTCTTTATTCGACCCCATGATATTTGGAAAACTGATTGATGAATTTGCTAAAAATCCCATAGTGGATGCAACAGGTCATCACAGATCACAGTCCGATTTTTTATGGGGCGTAAGTAATATGTTATTATTATTAGTGGGCACTGCCATGGTAAGTAGAATTGCTAAGGCCTTTCAAGATTATACTGTGAATGTAATTATTCAAAAATTTGGTGCCGCCTTATTTACAGATGGATTAAAGCATTCGATGCAATTACCCTATCAAGCTTTTGAAGATCAAAGAAGCGGAGAAACCCTCTCTATTTTAACAAAAGCCAGAGCCGATTGCGAAAAATTTATTAGCTATGTGGTAAATGTGTTATTTGGTATTATTGTTAGTGTCATATTTGTTACTATTTATGCCACTAGACTGCATTGGTCCATAATTCCCATTTATATTGGCGGAGCTAGTCTAATAGCCTATGTTACCAATTTGTTAAGCAAACAAATTAAAGTCATTCAAAAAAATATTGTAAAAGAAACCACTTCTTTAGCTGGTACTACTACAGAAAGTTTACGCAATATTGAATTAATTAAAAGTTTAGGTTTAACGACACAAGAAATTCAAAGATTAAATAACAATACCTATAAAATTTTAGCACTTGAATTAAAGAAAGTAAAAAATGTTCGCTCTTTAAGTTTTATTCAAGGTACCATGGTAAACTTTTTAAGACAGGTTATTACATTTACTTTAATGTGGCTCATTTTCAAAGAAATTTTAACAGTAGGTCAGTTAATTTCATTACAGTTTTATAGCTTTTTTATATTTGGGCCCTTGCAAGAAATTGGAAGTATTATTTTAAGTTACAGAGAAACAGAAGCCTCATTAAATAATTTCGATGCCTTAATGAAAAAGCCTATCGACCAAACACCTATTAACCCTACTGCTATTGGCGATATTCAACATTTAGCTTTTAATCAAGTAGGCTTTCAACATCAAACCGCCAATTTTAAAGCCATTGATAATATTAGCTTTGAAGCAAAAAAAGGCGAAACCGTTGCATTTGTTGGACCTTCAGGGGCAGGTAAAAGCACCTTGGTAAAATTATTAGTGGGTTTATATCAACCACAAGAAGGCCAAATTTTAGTCAATGATGTAAATTCAAATAATATAGACATGACTGGGCTTCGTAATCAAATTAGTTTTGTTACCCAGGACACTCAATTATTTGCAGGTACGATTAAAGAAAACTTAGCCTTTGTAGCACCAAATGCTACAGAAGAAGATATGTTATTGGCACTTACTAAGGCGAGCTGTTCTAATATTTTAGACAAAGGTGGAAATGGATTAGCTACCTTAATTGGAGAAGGCGGTTTAAAATTAAGTGGTGGTGAAAAACAAAGATTATCTATAGCAAGGGCCTTATTAAGACATCCTCATTTATTGATATTTGATGAAGCCACTTCTTCTTTAGATAGTATTACAGAAGAATCTATCACCGATACAATTAGACAACTGTCTGCAGAAAGAGAGCAAATTACCATTATGATTGCTCATAGGTTATCAACCATTATTCATGCAACTAGAATTTATGTACTAGAGAAAGGTCAAGTGATAGAAAAAGGAACCCACGATTCTTTATTATTGGAGAAGGGATTATATTATGCCATGTGGAGACAACAAATTGGAGAAAGAAGAATGGCTAATTAGTTTCGCCTACTCTCTTTCAAATTTCTTTCTTAAATATTCCATTACAGAAGGGTCTTCTAGTCCTTCCATGTCACTTAGTTCCAATTCAATGGCCTTTGTACTTAAACGTATTTCAATAAGCGATAGAAATATAGAAATGGAAAAGCTAATTAAACTTAAGGCGAAAATAATTTTAGCAATTGCCTGGTATTCTATAAAAATAAAAAACATGCATAAGATAGAAAGTAGCAAGGTGGCTACTCCATAAGTTTGCATATTCTGTATTAATTTAATCCTGTATTTTAAGTTCTTAATCTGACCAAAGATTATACTGCCTTTTTCTTGTTGATGGTATTTATCGTGTAAAACCCTTACCCTATTGGACAAGGCTAAAAAACGATTCGTATAGGCCAGCATAATTAAACTAATGGCCGGGAAAAGAAGTGCAGGTATATTAACAGATAATTCCATGACACAAAAATATAAAGTATTTTTGTGACCAGCGCCTATATTATGGAAAAAGAGCAGTTTAAGGAAATTCAGTCTAGTATACCCCAAGAACCGGGTATCTACCAATATTTTGATGGAAAGGGCACTTTATTATATGTAGGAAAGGCTAAAAACCTAAGAAAAAGGGTAAGCTCCTATTTTTTATCTTTTCAAGAAAATCAAAAAACGATAGAGTTAGTAGAAAAAATTAAAGATATTCAATTCACTATTGTCGACTCCGAACACGATGCCTTTATACTGGAAAATGAACTCATTAAAAACTACCAGCCTAAGTATAATATTAACTTAAAAGATGATAAAACCTACCCTTATATAATTATAAAAAATGAATCCTTTCCTAGGGTGTATATTACTAGAAGAAAAATAAAGGATGGTTCGACTTATATAGGCCCTTTTACGCATCCGCTAGCGGTAAGAGAATTAATGAATCATATAAAACAAACAATTCCATTAAGAACTTGTACCCTTCCGCTCACTAAAAAAAATATTGAACTTGGGAAGTTCAAAGTATGTTTAGAATATCATTTAGGTAACTGTTTGGGGCCTTGTCAAAATTTTCAGTCAGAAACTGCTTATAATGAATCCATAGAACAAGTTCAAAATTTATTGAAAGGTAATATTAAACCTGTCATTAAAACATTACAATCAAAAATGCAAGAAGAGGCTGCAAATATGCAATTTGAAAAAGCAGATTTGACCAAAAGAAAAATAGAAGAGCTAGAAACTTACCAAACAAAGTCGGTAGTGTATACAAAACATCAACACCCCATAGATGTTTTTAGTATTGCGCACAATGATGACCAAGCCTATGTAAGTTATTTAATGGTGCAAGAAGGGAGAATAATACAAACACATATCTTACCCTTAACGGTTCCGTTAGAAGAAAATAAAGAAACTATATTGTCCTTTGCTATACATTATTTCAGAACAAACCTTAGTTCTGATGCCAAAGAAATTATCTTACCTATTGAATTGGAAGATAAATTACCAGGTGTAAAATATACTATTCCTTTACAAGGAGATAAAGAACAACTTTTAGCCCTGTCTCAAAAAAATGCAGATTATGCTTTAAAAGATTGGGAATATAAACAAAAGCTAGTACAAGTGAACCCTATTAAGGATAATAGTATTTTACAAGAACTAAAAGAGCAACTACATTTGGGTGATATTCCAGTGCATATAGAATGTTTTGATAACTCAAATATACAAGGTGCATTTCCTGTGTCCGCCATGGTTTGTTTTAAAAATGGACAGCCGAGCAAATCTGACTATCGTAAGTTTAATATTAAAACTGTAGTGGGTATAAATGATTTTGCTAGCATGAAGGAATCGGTATTTAGAAGATATAAGTCTGTACTTGCAAAACAGCAGGCTATTCCTCAGCTTATTATCATTGATGGTGGAAAAGGTCAGTTAAATGCCGCTATTGAAGCTTTAACTGAATTAGGTATTCAACAAAAGGTTACCACCGTTGGACTTGCTAAAAATTTAGAAGAAATTTTCTTTGTTGGAGATAAAGACTCTCTGAAATTAAACTGGCAGTCCGATGCACAGCGACTCATTAGAAATATAAGAGATGAAGTACACCGTTTTGGTATACAGTTTCATAGAAGCAAGAGATCTAAAGGTGCGCTTGAAAATAGCTTGGACCAAATTGAAGGTATTGGACCTAAAACCAAGGACTTGTTATTGATTTATTTTAAATCGGTGCAAAAAATAAAAGAAGCCAAACTAGAATTATTATCAGAAATTATAGGGCCTAGTAAGGCACAAATTTTAAAAGCTGCTTTTGAAAAAAGACAGGACTAATACACCCATCTGTCTTGCTCATAATCGAAGATTCTTTGCCTAATTCTCTCTCCTTCTAATAATCTTTTAGTAGGATCTTTATACAAAGCATTCAACATTTTATCATTGTAATTATCTAGTGTAGATTTTACAACATACCCATTGAAGTATCTGCTTTCAAAAAGTTCTTCCCAAGTAATTCTATTAGAAATATTCTTAGGATTATATACTTCGTTCTTGGCTAAAGTAGCTCTTAACTCTGGATAGTAGATCCAAAATAAAGTACGCTTAATAGGTTTATTATTAATTACAATGGTTGCTACAGGGGCAATACCAATGATTCTGCAATACATTCTACTTGTCTTATTATCAAATATAAACTGCTCTTTTAATCTGAATGTATAAATAGAATCTGGATTAGGTGCAAGTTTAGTATTATAAATAATGCTTGTATCAAATACATTGGGATTATTTATGTTTTGCACTAATTGCGTATCTAAACTTCCCTTCAACATTGCATTTACTTCATCAAAGCTTATTGGCTTTGTAAAACGATCATCCCCCCCTTCAGCTGAAAAAGGGACCACACCATCCTTTTCAATTGCCCTTAATAAAAGGGCGAAAAAACGTTGATCTCCGCTATCATCATAAGCTTGGTATATAAAAGGACGATTAATTTTTTCTCTGCCATCAATTTCTTCCCAAACAAACTCACTAAACAAAGCATCTTCTTCTCTTAAATTTTCATAAGCCATTGGTGTTCTTTGCTGCGTGGCCTTTCTTGTATTGTTCTCAGAAAAGAAACCATAATTAGGTCTTAAGCTTTTTCTATTATTTGCATTAAAACCACCCACCATGGTAGTATCAATAGTTTTAGTAGATTTTATATTAGTATCTATAGAAACATTTGAAACAACTGGAACAGACACTGGAACTTCAACAGGCTTAGTAGCCACCGTATCCTTGGTAACAGGAGCTGCTTTTTTCTTATAATTAAATTGCGATTGAGCGCTATTTACTATAGTTAGCGCAAGCACTAAAAATAAAGTATGGAATATTAATTTTTTCATGTCTTATATTTTTATACTTATTTACAATTTTATTGCAAAATAAAAGTAATAGTTTGATCTAATTTTCTAGTGCCGCCGCCTGGCTCTGTTACTTTAATTTCTCCAATAGTCACCGTAGTCCCTGGCTGACATCTTCTGATTAAAGATTGCGCACCTCCTGCAAATGCAGCTCCGTTCACTTCGGCTACTTCTGGTTCATCAAAACCTTTACCTGTAGCAATAACTATATAGGAAACTACATTAAATTTAATTCCATCAAATACAAAGTCTCTCAAGTCTGCGATCACCCCTTGTTGCACTCTAAACTTATTAGCAGTCATATTACCACCTGCACTTCCGCCAACAATAGCTATTGGATCTGGAACACGCTTCACAGGAATATTAATTTTTTGAGATAGCTTACCATCATTTACATTCACTAGTACATTGCCAAGTTGAGTGCACTTAACAATATATTGACCTGCGCCAGCTTTACTTACTGTGGCGCCTGAACCCTCCACTGTTACATTTATTTTTTCAGCACCGCCACCACCAGTTACACTTAATGGATTATCTAAGCCTTTATAAAATACTCTTGTTTTATCGGTTGAAACTACCAAACCAGCTGGGGTACCTACTGTATATTTAACATCTTTTTTTACAATAGCTGTTTCTCCATTTGGCTTTAAAAATGAAATTGTTACTGTTTTTGAATTTACACCTGGTGCACCAGCAGTGGTTTTATAGATAGCAGAACCATCAGCTGTAATAGGTAAGTTTACACCATCAATTGAAATAGAAGGTTTTGCTGCACTACTAAAAGCACCCACCCCAGCGGTAATAACTAATTCTTCACCTTGCATTAAATACTGGGAATTAGAAGCTGCAAAGGCATTGAACTGATCATATATTAATTCTACTTCTCCAATTTCTTTATGGCAATATTCAGCTACCTGTGCTTCACTATTACGAATATCGTTTTGAAACTTAGTTAATATAGTAATGGCCGCTACGCTAGGTGTCATGTGAAAATAAGCATACCCCCAATCGTTTTTACCTGCAATGCTTGAAGTGGCAGGAATAGATAAATCTAAAGGCAAATTAGGAATAACCTCTTTTGCAATAGCAGGATCAATAGCTGCTAAATCGGCTTTAAATTGAACTAACTTATTATATAAATCCTTTGCTTTTGATTCACCCGATTTATTATTTAAAAATACTCTTGTAGTGGCATCTAAATCATCTTCTTTATATTCTTCTTTACCCTCTTTTGTCTTTAAGCCTGACTCTACTTTTAACTCATGCTTTAATGATTCTAAATAAGTGAACATAGCGTCAGCATAAGCATGTGCTTTTTCAGCTCTTGGTGCCCAAATTGCAGCTTTTTGTGCCGATTTAGGATCCGACATTTTTGCCTTTAAAGATTTGTAAATATCTGCATTCTTTTTTTCAATAATAATACTGGCATTGTTTAAACTTTGCTCAATAGTTTTGAAGGCATTTAGAATTTCACTAGATACATTTAATGCCAACAGCGCAGTTAACACTATATACATAATGTTAATCATCTTCTGCCTTGGCTCCTTAGGTAATGACATGTATACTAGATTTTAAAAAATGAAAATTTGAATATGTAAATTAACGTCCTTGCATTGCAACAATCATATTGCCATACACTTTGTTTAATTGAGTAAGGTTATCAGCCAGTAATGCAATTTGTTCTTTTGCTCTTATCGCATCTTGTGCAGAACTAGACATGGCATTTGAAGCTTCCGCCAATTTTGAATAATAAGTATTCATGGCTTCCATACTTTTACTCATCATTGCAAATTGATCATTTAAGTTTTTAACACCATCCGTAGCCAATGCAAAACTTCCCAAATTAGTAGATACTGTTCCTGCTGATTCCTTGATAGAACCTAATGCAATAGCGGCATCCTTTGTATTATGTGTAAAATCTTTACTTGCTTTCGACATATCTGCTAAATCGCCTAAATACATGGCAGTGTCATTTAAGCGTTGAAAACTACTACTTAATTTTTCAAAAGCAGCTCCATCTAATTTGGCCGCTTCCAAATGTGCCATGACAGTATCTACTGCACCTGCTTGTGGAGCATGTGTTGAATCTCCAACTTCTGGTGGAGGTAAGAATGCATAAATGGTAAAAATTACAGCTTCTGTGATAAAACCAACTATTAACGCATAATCGGCCCATGAAAGATGTAAGATTTTTGCCAATGTAGCTATAATAACAACCGCAGCTCCTAGGGAGAAAACTACGTTAATAATCTTATTGGTTTTAGGCGAAATGGAATTTGACATTTGAAAAATTTATAGTTTTTATTTGATACTTTTTAATAAGAAACGATGATTATAAAACAATGATTATAATTTAATTAATTCTTGGTGCCATAGACAAAACACATCTAAATCCAATATAGGATTTGGCTGTATCTTGGTATTCATAATTTCTAGTACTTACTTGAATATTGTATGCAATATCTTTCCATGAACCTCCTCTAACCACTTTTCTTTTCATTGAAATTGGGTCTTCGTCTTTTGCATTGTATTGTAAGTCTGGGCTAAAATCTCCCATAAAATTATAGCCTCCCTCATAATAAACAGAGCTAGTCCATTCAGCGACATTACCTGCCATATCATATAATTTATACCCATTTTCAGGAAAAGATTGAACCTTACTTGTATAAATATTATCGTTTTTCGCATCTGAACCAAAATAATCTCCTCTGCCTGGTTTAAAATTAGCTAAGAGTCTCCCTTCTTTTGTTCTTGTATAAGGAGAACCCCATGGATACATATTGTTCGTTTTAGAATTTCCTCTTGCAGCATACTCCCACTCAGCCTCTGTAGGTAAACGGTAAATGCCATCAATTTTTTCGTCTCTTTTATTTCCTTTGTCTAAATAAAAATTACTGTTATTAGTTCTCCAATGACAGAAAGCAACTGCTTGCTTCCAAGTAATACCTACCACAGGATAATCATTGTAAGAAGGATGTGAAAAGTATAAACGTGTATATGGTTCATTATAAGAATAAGAGAAATCTCTCATCCATACGAGTGAATCAGGATAAATGGCTTCAGTTTTAGAAACTAAAAAATTACTTAGAGGTTGCTCTAATCCCTTAGATGATTTAGCAGCAGCTCTTAAATCCACATAAGAATACCTATAAATTAATTTAGTAGGATCTATTTCTACTTTACCTTGAATTCGATTATCAGGACTTAATAAAAGTTCATTTAATTTTTCTATCACTGCCTTACTGTTGGTATTAATTCGAAGCGCTCTATTCCAATCCACCTTCACTGTATCTTCTGCTTGATTCACCCCACCTGCATACACTGCTAAATATTTGAGAGAATCAGAAACATATTTTACAAATTTGCGATATTGTTGATTTGTTACTTCCGTACGATCCATCCAAAAACCAGTAATAGAAACTAATTTTTTTCTATTGACCATGGACATATCCACCTGCTCATCGCTTGGTCCCATATAAAAGGATCCTCCAGGTATCTGAACCATATAAGGATCGGAACGAAACTTATTAGGTTTAAATGATAATATACTGATAGAACCTAGTATAATTATAATTAATACCAAGGGTAGTTTAAAAGGCAATTTCTTAAATCTTCTAATCATATTTTATTTTTACCGGTTCGAGTCTACTTTAAAACGATTTTTTTTTGATTTAATTTCATTCAAAATAAAAAAAATAAGTCTTTTTTTTAGCAGAAACTATTGATTCTCACTGCTTAAATAGGAAATGCAAATTAAAACAATAGTTGTTAGACTTTTGCTAAAAATTCGCTAAGAGTATCTACAGGTGGATAGCATGTTTTATTTTTACATATAAAGTATTGATTATCATTACTTTGTTTTGATAATGACATGGGTATTGTAGAGATACTTCTAGGTATGAAAAGAAGCATTTTTAGAGGTAAAAACCTAGAAACTAGTTTTTCGATACCCTTCCTAACACTTGGCCCCACGGCTACTAAAGATTGATAACCTTCAGTCATAATAGAAAAACATTGTGCCCAATAGCTGTAAGCGGATGGATATTGTAATATCAATTTACGCATTGACCTTATCATTTGCTCAGCTTGTTTCGTCCACATCTCGTTTTCAAATAGGGTGCCTAAATAATACAAACATGAACATATCATCGAATTACCACTTGGTTGTGCCCCATCATATGTTTCTTTTTTTCTTATGATAATATCTTTTTGATAGTCTGGGGTGTAATAATAAAAAATTCCATCTTCTGCTATAAAATGTGCTTGCACATAGTGCATCCAATTTTTTGCTTTTTCTAAATAAGTAATATCGCCTGTAACTTCTTGCAAATGAATATATGCTTGAATTAAACTAGCATAATCATCTAAAAATGCAAAAGATTTACTTACCCCCTTAGTATGTGTATGATAAAAATAATTTTCTTTTTCATTTAACATATTTTCTTCTACCCAATGCATAGCTTCTATTGCCTTTTGCTTGTAGGCCAAATTACCTAATGCTTCATACGCTTTACAAAGCCCTACTATCATTAAATTATTCCAAGATAAAATAATTTTATAATCAAGTGCTGGTCTTATTTTTTTGGATCTAGCTTCAAAAAGTGTTGCCTTTGCTTTTTCAAAACTAGCTTGCATGCCTTGCTCCATCGTTTTCACAGTCCATAAAATATTAGTATGCTCCCAATTTCCAGCTTCTGTTATTTGATAATATTTACAAAAATCTTCAAAGATAGATTCGTCCAATAAAGATTTTATTTCTGCATAGGTCCAGGTATAAAATTTACCTTCTACACCTTCACTGTCTGCATCTAGGGCTGCGTAATAAGCCCCATGTTCATTATATAATTCACTTTGTAAAAAATGTATGGTTTTCTCTATAACTTTTTTATATGATTGCTTTTCCGTGATTTGATATGCCTCTGCTATCACACCTAATAACAATGCATTATCGTATAACATTTTTTCAAAATGAGGCGCCTGCCACTGAGCATCTGTACTATATCTTGCAAAGCCTCCTGCTAAATGATCATAAATACCTCCTTGTATCATTTTATCAATAGAGCGAATAGCATGAACTAAAGAAGCTTCATGTTTATTTAAATAATAATTTCTAAAAAGCATTTGTAAAACAAAGGTTTGTGGAAACTTAGGTGCATTACCAAATCCACCCCACTGGGTATCGGCCTGTTGTAAAATACGTCCAGCGATGATTTCAATTTCTTCTTTGGTAGCAAGCGGTTCTTCTTTATTCTCTAAAACATCTGTGGTATTACCTGCAGTCGAGTTCATAGGAACAACAACATTTCTTACAATATGATTGGTAAGTTCATTCGCTTGTTCTACCAACTTTTCATAATTATTTTCAAATGCATTTTTAACACCATGTAAAACATCCATCCACGAAGCTCTTTTTTGTATTGCTATTGGAGGAAAATAAGTGCCTCCATAAAAAGGTTTTCCATTGGGTAATAAAAAAATATTTAAAGGCCAGCCACCTGAACCGGTCATAGCTTGTAAGGCGTCCATATAAATATGATCAATATCGGGCCTTTCTTCTCTATCTACTTTAATACAAATAAAATGAGTGTTCATATATGCGGCCACTGTCTCGTCTTCAAAACTTTCTCTTTCCATCACATGACACCAATGACACGCTGCATAACCAATACTTAATAAAATGGGTTTATTTTTTTCAATAGCTAAAGCCAACGCCTTTTCAGACCAGGGTTCCCAAAAAACTGGATTATGTGCATGTTGTAATAAATAAGGGCTTGTCTCGTGTATAAGACTATTGGTGTGCTTTGGGCTTGCATTCATTTGAATGCAATTTATTTATTTCTTTTTACTATTAGAGGAAAGAAATTGTTCCAAGCCAGCAATCATGCTGGGTGTTTGTGGACTAGGCACTTTAATATGTAATTTGAGGCCCGCTTCTTCTACTGCCTTGCAAGTACTAGAACCAAATGCCCCAATAGCCGTTCCATTTTGTTTAAAGTTAGGCATATTTTTAAATAAACTTTTTAAACCACTTGGCGTGAATAAACATATAATATCAAAACTATGTTCATCAAATACTTTTTTTACATCACTAAATTCCGTTCTGTACATATAGCCCAAGTCGAATTTGCATTCATGGTCTTTTAACCAATTTACAATTTCATTATCTTGTTGATTTTCACTACATACATATAAGAAATTTTCATTGCCTTTATGCTTATTTAAGACATCAAATAATTTTTTATTAGTCCCATCAGCTCCAAAAAATACTTTTCGTTTACGATACATGATAAACTTCTGCAAATAAAGTGCTACCGATTCAGTGATACAGAAATATTTTGTATCCTGGTTGATACTTACTTTTAATTCATCGCAGGTTCTGAAGAAATGGTCTATAGCATGTTTGCTAGTAAAAATAACAGCTGTAAAAACAGCAATATCAATTTTGTTTTTTCTAAAATCTTTGGCAGCTATGGGCACTAACTGAATAAGAGGATGAAAATGTAGCGCTACCTTATGCTTTTTTTCCAAATCAAAATAAGGCGATTTTTCGCTTTCTGGACGTGCTTGCGAAATAAGTATTTTTTTAATAGCCATTTTTATAATTCAACTTTTAATACGTTCCACCAAAATATTGTACCACCAATTTATACAAAATCAAAAGAGGCAGTATTTCGAATGCACAAAGGTAAAGAAAAAAATGAAAGGAAGATATATGTAATTTGTTTCTGACAGAAGTAAGTGAGAACAAGTATCGATATAGAAAAAGTAGTACTGAAAGGCCTCCAGCGCCTATAATAGCTGCAGGAAAATAAATTGGCTTTGCAAATGCCAAAATAAGAATAAAGGGCAGCAGTAATATGCCAAGTACCTTATTAATCATAAACACAACGAAAACATAGGTCTTTACTAATTCTTTCGTAGTAAAAATAGCACCCGCTATTTCTAAACAAATAAATTTCCCAAGGTATAGGCTTGTAAAAAAAAGGCATAAATAAAAGTAAACGAGCCAAAAGGATATAGGTAATAAATGCCTATTATAAATGAGCAAGGAAACCATCAAAGAAAAACTTAAAATAAAACATAGATTCAAAAGTAAAGAAGCAAAATTATTTTGCAATAGTTGTTCTCTATTTTGCATCATACGCATAGATGACTGACTAAATTGACTAAATAATTTTTGAAAATATTGCGGATACATATTATTCACAAACCCATAGATAAGTATTATACCCACCAATAAATAAAACAAGGCATCTTTATCTGAAACTGCATATCGCTGTTCAATTTTATATATAATTTGAGCATTTCTATTATTTACAGCAGTTTGAAAATATAATGCAAAGGCATTTTTTTTGTTACTAAAATACTCTTTATAAGTTTTTATATTATCGAGTACTGAATCTCCTTTGGAGGTTAACTGTATTTGCATAAACCAAGCATCTGCTTTTTGATAGGTTGCGGGCAGTACTTGAATATGCTTTATCATTAAGCTGTCTTTTTTAACTAAGGAGTCCACGCCTATTTGACTCGTGTCTTTGACAGATAAAGCAATTGGGTTTTGTGCATAGACAGTTAAAGAGAGCATGCCCCCTAATAGCGTACATCCAAGTATAAAAAAAGCTTTATGGATATTTAAAATCATCTACTGCAAAAATAAGTATCCTGATGCATAATTAGTAACTAATAACTAGCTTTGTTAGATAACGTTCCCTATGGCAGGCATCTATATTCATATCCCTTTTTGCAAAAAAGCCTGCCACTATTGTAATTTCCACTTCTCTACACAAACCCAGTATATTCAAGAATTTACCCATGCCCTAGTTGCAGAAATAAAGCTTCAAAAAAATTATCTTAATACCCCTATTGAAACTATATACTTTGGAGGTGGCACCCCCTCTTTATTAAAAAAACCTGATTTAGAAATTATTGTTCAAACTATTAATGCAAATTTTAATTTAGCCCCTCATCTTGAATTTACCATTGAGGCAAATCCTGATGATATTAATTTATCCATTGTGTCCGATTGGTTGAATTTAGGCGTGAATAGACTAAGTATAGGTATTCAAAGTTTTCAAACTGCTTCTCTTGCCTGGATGAATAGAGCACATAATGTTGAGCAATCTCATCAAGCTATAAAAATAGCGCAAGCTGCAGGTTTTAAAGACATAAGCGCCGATTTAATTTATGGCACCCCTCATTTATCTGATGAAAATTTAATAAACGATTTAGTAACATTAATTCAATATAAAGTAAATCATATTTCTTGCTATGCATTAACAGTTGAAGAAAAAACAGCTTTATTTTCAATGATTGCCAAAAAACAAATAGAAGATATTGATGCTAAAAGGCAAGCGAGGCAATTTGAAATAATTGTCGATACCTTAACTGCCGCTGGTTTTGAGCACTACGAAATATCTAATTTTGCAAAGCCCAATTGCAAAAGCAAACACAATAGTAATTATTGGAATCAAGTCCCCTATTTGGGTTTAGGTCCAGCTGCGCATTCTTTTAATGGAGATCAAAGACAATGGAATATTGCTAACAACTCACTTTATTTTCAATCAATTAAAAATAATGTAGTTCCTTTTGAAGTTGAAGACTTAAGTCTTGATCAAAAATTTAACGAATATATAATGATGGCACTTAGAAAAAGCGAGGGCTTCTCAAACCATCATATCAAGACTCATTTTGGAGAAAAATATGAAGCTTATATAATGTCTATTATTCCTAAATATATTAAAAATGGGCAACTTGAGTACACTTACCAAGGATATAAACTTACAAAAGAAGCTAAATTTTTTGCAGATGGCATAGCCAGTGATTTTTTCTGGGTAAATTAATAGTACAAATGCTTAAATAGCTATACCAATATTTTTTCAATTTCTTTAAAAGTAGCAGCAGGGTCATGGCCTTCCCATAAAATTTGGTAGATTGCTTTAATAATAGGTAAATCTATTTGAATGCTATCTTTCATAGCCATAATACATTTACTCGCATTATATCCTTCAGCCACCATATTTAATTCTAATTCGGCAGCACGCACGGAGTAGCCTTTGCCTATCATGTTTCCAAAAGTTCTATTTCGACTATGTAAAGAATAGCAGGTCACCAATAAATCACCTAAATAAACAGAGGCGGTATAGTTCGTTTTTTCTAACTGCTTATTATTTGATTGCATGATAGCAGAAAGCAAGCAATCCATTTCATTGGCAGCATTAGCAATAAAAACACTTAAAAAATTATCGCCGTATTCTAAGCCATGTGCAATACCAGCACCTAATGCATAAATGTTTTTTGCCACTGCAGCATATTGTACCCCTAATACATCATTATTAACTCTTGTATTAATATATTCTGTTTCAAAATAAGAAGCAATAGTTTTAGTTTGATTATTGTCTAAGCCCGAAAAAGTCAAATAAGAAAGTTGTTCTGCAGCAACTTCTTCTGCATGACTAGGACCCAATAAAGTAAAATAATTTTCTAAGTTTACATTATACTGTTTTGCCAAATACTCATTTAAAAGAATATTATATTTTGGAATAACCCCTTTTACTGCAGAAATTATTTTTTTACTTTTTAAAGAACTTGACTCCAGTCCCTCCAAGGCGGAAGCAATATGTATAGAAGGTACAGCAATAAGTATAATATCGGACTGATTTACTAAGGCCTGAACACTTGTTGTAAAATGAATATTACTGACATCAAAATAAGTATTTCTTAAATAATGTGGATTATGGTGCCTCTTAGCAAAGTAGTCAATATTAGATTGTTGACGTACCCACCATGTAATTGGACGGCCATTATCTGTAATAATTTTTGCGATAGCCGTAGCCCAACTTCCACTACCTATAATTCCTATTCGACTATTTTCCATAATACAAACATACGAAAGAAATAAAAAAGGGCTGCATTTTTGAAATACACCCCCTTTATAAAGAATTTATATATAGCTGAGTCTTCTTACTTCTTTTCTTCAAAAAGTTTATCCTTGGTCACTACTTTTACGATCATGCCGTCTTTTAAGGTTTTGCTTACTATACTATAAGGGCCTGTAATAACCTCTTCTCCTACTTTTAAACCTATAATTTCAATATAATTAAGATCTTGAATATCTGTTTTCACTTTTACCATTTTCACTTTATTGTCTTTGCCCAAAACAAATACTACTTCAGACAACTCATCGTCTTTTGTTCCATTATCAGCTGGCTTCTCCTCTGCTTTAACTGCACCCACTTTAGTATCCTTGCCTTCTCCATCTTTATCTCTTGTTGTTACTGCATTAAGCGGAACAGTCACAACATTTGCTTTTGATTTTGTTTGAATATCAGCACTTGCAGTCATTCCTGGTCTGAAAGGAAAAATATTATTATCTTTTACTAAATCGGAATAACTTTCTACAAGCAATCTTATATGCACTTTATAATTCGCTACTTCTGCTGAAGAAGCTGTTGTATTAGCTGTTGATGTAATTGGATTAGCAATTTTATATACTATGCCTTTGAACTTTCTATTATTATAAGCATCTACTTCAACCAGAGCTGTATCGCCTAATTTAACTTTTGTAATGTCATTTTCTCCAACATCAACTCTTACTTCAATGCTTTTCATATCTGCTACACGCATCATTTCTGTACCAGTCATTTGAGCTGTTCCTACAACACGCTCCCCTTTTTTTACATTCATTAAACTAATAATACCGTCCATAGGACAAGTTATAATGGTACGAGCTAAATCTTTTTCAGCTCTTGCTAATTGTGCTTTCACACCTTGAATTTGAGCCTCTCCACTTTTAATAGACTCTTTAGCTGAATTATAAGAAGACTCTGCTGAACGAAATGCTTGTTCTGTTTGTTCGTATTCAGATCTTGAAACAATTTTATCTGCAAATAATTTTTTATAGCGCTCGTTGGTGGCCTTAGTATTTTCGTATGCTGTTTTTAAGCCAGTTAATGCTGCTTTTACGTTCTCATACTGTGCTTTCACTTGATTCACACTTGCAGTCACTTGGTCTCTTTGAGATGAATAGATATCGGCATAAATTTTAGCTAAAACTTGGCCTTTTGTTACTTTGTCTCCTTCTTCAACATATAAGTTTACAATCTCACCTGAGATATCTGGACTTACTTTTACTTCTACCTCAGGATATACTTTACCACTTGCATTCACCGACTCGGTAATAGTTCTTAATTGTACTTTTTCAGTCGTTACTTCAGTACCTTCTACTTTGCCAATAATACCAGCTTTTTTAAGTCCTACCAATAGCGCAATTATTGCTATTACTGCAACGCTTATCCAAATTACTTTCTTATTCATTGTATTTATTTTTTACTTCTTATAATGTTAATGCTTCCCCTTTATAAAACTCAAGCAATTTAATTCTAAATACATATTCGTATTGAGCAGTTTTAAAATTCACTTTTGCTTTTAGGTAATTATTTTGATTGTTTAATAATTCTATGGTACCAAGTAAACCTAGTTCATATCTTTTGCTAGCAAATTGATAAGTTTTTTCAGCAGCATTCAATGCCTTTTGAGTAGCATTTAATTTATTATAAGAAACTACTGCATTGGTGTAAGCTGCGTAAATATCTTGCTTTAATTTTCTTTGTGTATTCTCTTCTTGTAATGTTACGTTTTGCAAATTCAATTTAGATTGCTTGTAAGCAATTTTAGATTGATTGCCGTTGAAAATAGGAATAGACATTTGCAAGCCAAAGCTTTGACCAAAGTTATTACCTACCTGTGTATTCCAGCCATTCCAAACGGAACTCCAATTTCGTGTTGAAGAAACAGGGGTAAAAATGGGTGACTGAACATAATACTTAGTGTTATTCACAGATACAAAAGGGGATGCAGCAGTTGGTGAGCTAAATCCGTTACTCTGATAACCACTTATATAATTAAACTGATTAGAAAAGTTAGAAGTTAGGTTATAACCAAAACTAATAGTTGGATAAAAACTTGCCTTGGCTACTAAAGTGTTTTTTTGCGCTGCCTTTACTCTAAATGATGCTGCTTTTACATTAGGTAAGTTCTGTGAAGCAAAATTAAATACATAGTCGGGTTGTAAATCGGCAAAAGATTGTAATTTAATTTGATCAACCGGTTGTGCCACGATATCAAAATTCTTAGAAGCATCTAAGTTTAATAAGGCCATTAAGTTTAATTTACTTTGTTGTACATTAGAAATGGCAGAAATATAGCTACTGCTGTCATTCGCTAATTGTGTTTCTAATTCTAATAAATTTAATTCTGGCAATAAGCCTACCTCTACTCTCTTACTTGTGGCTACTAATTGTTCCTTTGTTTGTTGTATTTGAATTTTTGCAATTTCAGTTTGTTCGATAGCCGATAATATTTGCAAATAGAAAGTAGCCACATTTAATGAAATATCATTGGCAATGGTTTGCTTATCTGTTTCACTTGCATACCAACTTAAACTACTTGCTTCAGCACTGTTTTTTAATCTGCCGGCATTAAATAATTGCATACCTCCATTCACTCCGAAATTGTTATACAAAAATTGAGTATTGGTAAAACCATTAGTGGTAGGATCAATTGAACGACCTAGTCTTAAACCCATTCCTGAGGAACCGCTTAAAGTGGGTAGCCTATTAGACTTGGCTAAATCGGCTTGTAATTTTGCTAATCTTGCTTGCACATCTGCTTGTTGCACGGAAATATTATGCTGAATGGCATAGTCCACACAAGATCTTAGGTCCCACTGTGCAGGTTCTTGTGCCATCAAGCTAATGGAAGAGAAAAATAAGCTTATTGTTATTATGTATTTCATGTATTGTATTGTTAGAACTCTTTTTACAGTACAAAAATACTACATAAAGGGCTAGTTCAGTAATTTTTAGACAGACGGAAAAGGCAAGCGCTGAACAGCAATTAGTAACGATGAAAGGCTATAAATTAGCTTTTTTGACATAAATAAAGAGAAGATGCCAATAAAATGGGGTTTGAGGAATAGAAATTGAACCCTTATTATTTAGAAGGCTTGTAATAAAAGATTCTATATAATAACAAGACAATACATAATAATATAATGGCTGTTAATGCAGAATAAGGTTTATCAATAACTACTGCACAAGCTACTAAAGCATAGGATAGTACAAAAACTAAGCAGAAAATAGGTGTCCATTTTCTTAAAGCCCCCGTAACGGTGGCATCGCCTTGTTTTTTCCTTCTTAATATTAATAAGGTAGCAGCTGAGGTACTCATACCCATACAATCTAAAAAAATACTAAAGCTTAATACATCGTCTACCCCTTTACCAAAAAAAGTAACTAGTATTGTAGTAATGGCAAAAACTGTTAAGCCAGGCACTAAGGCATCAGTTCTAGGATGTTTTTTTTGAAAAATGGCAGGGAGTACTTTATCCTCACTCATGGCAAACATCACACGAGGGTTACTCATTAATATTACATTTACATAGGCAAGCACACTTAAGACCATGGCAAAATCAAAAACCTTAGCCCCGAATTTTCCAAACCAAGCTTCAAATAATAAAGAACCAATAGCATTGGCATTTTTCATTTGATCAAATCCAATGACTTTAATATAAGTGTAGTTGATGGCTAAATATAAAAATAGTACTACTAGTATTCCAACCACAATTCCTCTTTGCATGGTCTTAGCCGATTTTACTTCCGAACCAAAATTGATAGTTTGTTGATACCCACCGTAAGTAAAAAAAACAGAAACTAAACTTACTAATAGTAAAAGTGCCCCGTTAGTTCCATCATAGGTATAAATTTTTCCCTCGTTTATTCCATGAGGAGGAACAGTAACACCTTTAAACAAAGAAGAAATTAATAAAACAATTAAAGAGATTTTTACCACAGTTAAAATATTCTGTGTTCGACTGCTTGTTTTTAAACCCAGTAAATTAACAATGTAAAAAAGTCCGACAGAAACAGAAGCTACAATAATATTAAATAAAGTGCCTGAAGGTTGTCCAAATAATAAATCACTTACATAGTCAGCGCCAATTAAAGCCACAACCGCTAGTGAAGCTGCATTACTAATTAATATTAAAACGTTAATGGTAAAACCTACCCCTGGATGATAACAATGAGCAAATACTTTATAGTAGCCACCCATTACTGGAAGTCTTTGCCCAATTTCAGCATATGTAAGTGCTCCAAATAAAGCAATTAAACCTCCAATTAACCAAGCGCTAAAAAAAATAAGAGGTGTGCCCGATTTTGCTGCAATAGTAGCAGGGGTTTTAAAAATACCCATACCAATGACCAAACTCACCACAATCATGGTAAGGCTAAAAAAATTAATGCCTTGCTTTTCTTTCATATCTAGTCAATGAATTATAAATATAATAAAAATGGCCTAGTTTTCAACAGCCCGTTAGTAATTAAAAAAATAGAGAGCGCTATTAATACTAAATTTGTTGAATAATTAGGTTCATTCAAATGATTAAAAGGGAATCCCGTTAAAATCGGGGGCTATTCCCGTAGCTGTGAGTTCGTTGCTACAAAGCAATTGATGCAAAAGTCCACTGAAGCAATTTGGGAAGGACGCATCCTAAAAGAACAAGCCAGAAGACCTGCCTAGTTTAAATAAATCAACAGCTTTCGGGTAAAAAGCAGGGATTGTAAAAAATTAAGTCTTGGGTATAAATACCATCACCCTCCTTAATTTATTATAGTTCTCTTTCTCCAGGAAGCTCATTGTTCACTCAGTAAACTGAAAAAACAAAACAATGAGCCAAAAATTAATCACGCTCTCGGTGTGTCTAATCACCACCACTTTTCTCTTTGGACAAAAAGAAAATTCAACTATTTTAAAAGACCCACTAATAAAAAGAGTGGACTCTTCTATTAGTTTAGAAGAAGTTATTGTGACTGCTAACAAGCTGGAACAGAAACAAAATTCTACAGGCAAAGTAGTTACAGTTATTAACGCAGCAACCCTTCAAGCGAATGCAGGAAGAACAATTGCACAAATTTTAAATGAGCAAGCGGGCTTGTACTTACCAGGAAGCTTTAGTAATGCTGGAACTGTGCCTAGTATATATATGCGAGGCGCATCCAGTGGTAGAACTTTATTATTAATTGATGGAATGCCAGTGGGCGATCCTTCCATGATTAGCAACGAGTTTGATTTAAACTTAGTACCCTTGAATTTAATTGAGCGTATTGAAATTTTAAAAGGTGCTCAAAGTACTTTGTATGGCTCAGATGCAATTGGAGGTGTTATAAATATTATAACAAAAAATAAATCTATCGCTAATTTTTCAGGCGATTTTAGTACAGGGTCCTATGGTTCTAAAAAATTAAATTTACAACACAGTAATACCATTGGAAAATTAAATTATGCTCTGGGATTTGGAAATGAAGCAGCTACTGGTTTTTCTTCTGCTACAGATATAACAGGTAAAAATAATTTTGATAAAGACGGCTATAAAAATAATAATTGGTTTGCGAATATTAATTATGCCATTAATAAAAACTGGAATTTGAAAGCCTCTACGCATCAAACAAGTTATAACGCAGATATTGATTACGGCGCTTTTAAAGATGATAAAGACGAAAAGTTTAACAATGCCACTAAACTAACCGGACTATTTTTAAAATACAAAAAAGAAAAATCTATTTTTCAATTTCAATATCAATTAAGCACACAGGATCGTCAATATAAAAACGATAGCCTTGATAAAACCTATACTATTTTTGAAGACAATCAGTACACGGGTAAATCGCATTTTGCTGATGCATTTTATTCCACCCCTATTGCTAAAAATATACAATGGATTTTGGGTGGCGATTTTAGATATGGTTCTTACCAGCAAACCTACGTATCTATTAGTGAATATGGGCCTTACAACGATAACTTTAAAGATACTTTTCAATACCAAACTGCCATTTATAGTTCAATATTAATGAATGACGCTTCCAATAAATGGTTACTGGAATTTGGCGGGAGAATGAATAAGCATAACCGTTATGGAAGTAATCAAACTTTTACCATTAGCCCTTCTTATAAATTAAATGCACAAGTTCGATTAATGGCAAGTACCTCTACAGGATACAAAGCTCCTTCCTTATATCAATTAAGTTATAATGAAGATTTAAAACCGGAACAATCTTTTAATACAGAATTTGGTATTGAATATAAAACCAATACTGTTTTTGCAAGAGCTGTGTATTATTATAGAACCATTGATAATGGTATTGACTATAATTATATTGATTATAATTTCTTTAATTATATTAGGCAAAAAGTAAATGGCACAGAACTTGAATTGAATTGGAAGGCGAATGAAAAAAATAATATTTCATTGAACTATACTTTAATGAATGGACAAGAAACGAATCAAAATAGAGTAACAACTACCGATACTATTACTTATAACTATTTATTGAAACGACCTAAAAATACAGCAGGCATTCAGTGGAGCTTTGAGCCATTTTCAAAATTTAACGTTAGTATTTCAGCTAGGTATATTAGTAAGCGCTACGATGTAGGCGGATACGCCGCAGAAGATGTTAGTTTAAAAAGCTATACCCTGCTAAATGCTCATATTCAATACAAGTATAATAGGCACATATTACTCTATGCCGACGCACAAAATATTGGCAATACAGTGTTTCAAGAGATTAATGGCTACAATGCCATTGGGCGTATGTTTATGCTAGGATTTAGATGGAGATAATTTACCTATAACCAGCCAATTTAAAAAAGCTATGTATCTTCATGCAAAGCTTTTTTATGGAATTTCATATCGATCAACTAGTAACTGTTATTTTCACTTTGTTTGCCGTTATAGATATAGTGGGCTCTATTCCACTATTAATTGCCATGAAAGAAAAATCGGGGGCTATAAAATCGCTTAAAGTGACTTTAATTTCTGGAGCACTTATGATTTTGTTTTTATTTTTAGGCAAACCCTTTTTACAAATATTGGGATTAGATGTAAAGTCCTTTGCGGTGGGTGGTTCTATTGTGATATTTCTATTAGGACTTGAGATGGTATTAGGTCATGAAATTTTCAAAGGCGATAAGAATGCACACTCAGGTGCGGTGGTACCCATTGCCTTCCCCATAATTGCAGGTAGCGGAACACTTACTACTATTATGTCTTTGAAAGCCAACTTTGATGAACTTTATATTGCATTAGGTATACTTATAAACTTAGTTGTTGTTTACGCAGTATTAAAATCTCTTAATATAATAGAAAAACTGCTAGGGCCTGGAGGCTTACTAGCAGTTCGTAAATTTTTTGGAGTCATTCTTTTAGCCATTGCGGTAAAAATATTCTCAAGCAATGTAGGAGCCCTAAGGCGCTAGAAAGAATACCTACAACTTAAAATATAATTTCTACCTACAGCAGAGATACCGCTTGCAAAATACCTGTAGTTAAGGTCTGCTATATTTTCAATTTGAAAACCTACACTTAATTTTTTTGTAGGCGTATAATAAGATGCGAAATTAAGTGTCATCCAACCAGGCATGCCATCCTTGGTTGCATAAATTTCATTGTCTTCTCCATTTAAATTATAATCTTCAATATGTTTCCAGCCATTGAACACCGAAAATACTTCTGCATTCCATATATCATTAGTATGCTTTATCCCTATTCTTCCATAGCTTGGCGGAATATGATCTAAAGGCATTTCTTTAACACCATCATTGTAAGTTCCTTTTGTATAAGTATAAGTACCCGCAATATCTGTATTTTCCATAATGCGTATTCTTCCGTTCACATTAAAGCCATACACTATTGCCTTTGCCTTATTCTGTGTTGCATATACATCGCTCAGTACGCCTTGGTAGATAATCTTAGATTGTCCATTCCAAGTAAATTTATCAGCCACTAATGCATTTTTAAACCAGGTATAAAATAAAGAAGCACCCCAAGAAAATGCTGTTGTACTTTTTGATAGATTTACTTCCGCATTATAAGTATATTCTGGTTTTAAATCTTTATTGGGTACTACCACATAACCTGTTTTAGTATCAAATACTTTGGTTAAATCATCAATATTGGGCGCTCTAAATCCACTACTTAAACCAAAAGCTAGTTTATAGCCATTTTCTGCATTATAAGCAAGTCCTAGATTTCCTGTAAAAGCAGCATTAGATTGTTTTGCTTCTGTAAATGGAAAATGCATCAAAGAAGTGTCTTTAAACTGTGCGTTTAATTGAACCATATTTAATCTAATGCCATCATTTAATACCCAATGATCGTTGAGGTATTTAGTTTGCTGCAAATACAGAGCTTGATAAGCCATATTGGTAGGTCCATCACTATAACGAGTAGTAATTGCAGACCTTACACTAGTGCTTATGTTATTTCTATAGGCAGTTGACTTCACTATATCATAATAAGACTCCAATCCAAAATGAATATTGCCATTGGTTTGCTTATGTAATAAATCGGCATTCACACCTAAAATATCTACGTTTTCAACTCTGTAATCTTTATTAGTAGATTTAAACTTTCTGCTAATTCTACTTTCCTCTAAATGCTGATAACTAGTGTTTACCGTTAGCTCTTGAAAATAACCCTTCAATGCAGAGGCGCTATATTTATAGCCAAGCATATTTCTAATTTGTGGACCATAATACCATTCACTATACACTGGCAGACCTTTACTGGTTTCTGTTAAACGGTCGTATCTATTAATATCCGAAGAATTAGATAATTGAATATTTAATAAATGTTCAGTATTCGCAGTTGGCTTATACATTATTTTTTGTAAAAGATCGGTTTGTGTATAGCTAGTCGTTTTTTGAATATTAACGTTAGCACTATTGTCGTTGGCAATATCTATACCGTTTGTATTTGTTACATAAAATAATCTTTTTCCAAAATCGGGATATGCAGCTAACCTATTATTACCTTGGCGTAAATCACCAAAACTACTACTAGTAAAAGAGGTCAAGTAAGCCCATTTATTATTAGCAATATTTACATCAATATGTTGTCTATTTTCATTTTGTCCATTCGCATAACGTAGAACTGCATTGCCACTTGTTTTCCATGCAGTACTTGTATTTAATGTGGGGTTCTTTGTAAAAAGATTCACCACACCACCCAATGCATCACTTCCATACATGGTAGAACTTGGGCCATAGTTAATTTCTACTCTATCCAAAATCATATTGTCTACAGTTATGATATTTTGTAAATGGCCTGCTCTAAAAATGGCGCTATTCATACGAACACCATCTACCATTAATAGTACCCTGCTTGCTTCAAAGCCTCTAATAATAGGGCTTCCGCCACCCAATTGACTTTTTTGAACAAATACCTGACCAGAAGCAGTTAATATATCTGCTGTAGTGGCTTGTTGTTGAATTAAAGTTTTATCTGTAATTAAACCAATGGTTTGAATAATATTTTTAGATGCAGTAGGAAATTTATTAGCATATACCACTACTTCGGACAAAGTTTTTACACTGTCCATTTTTTTCAAGACAACTTGCGCGTTTATAGATATACTAGTTATTAATAATAAGGTGAATAACCCTATTTTATTATTGTGAAACATAAAAATAATTAAATAAGTGAAAAATAAATATCGCTTAATTTTTAAGCATTCACTTTAGGAGGCAAATAAGGAGAAGCTGCCCAGCTTTGTATAATATCTTGCTTCAAGATTGGAAAATGTATTGAAGCTATATCATAAATAATTAAACCTTCGTAATTACTTAAAGAAACGTAAGGGGTAAAAACCCATTTAAATAATTTTTGCGCTTTTTTATGATTCTCTTGATCTTGTTTCGCAAACTGTTGGTTTGTTTTTTCAATAGAGACTTCTACTGTATCTGCTAATGCTGTAATGATCCACTCAGTATTTGTCTTTTTAATACTCACTATATCATAAATCATTCCCTGAAACCTAAATTCTATATTTTCTTCCTCCCACTCAAAACCTGTAGGCAATTTCTCTAAATCTTTAACAATTAAATGAATTAAACCTTCCATCTTTTCTTTTGGATGGCTTTCGATAAAATTAAACTGCGCTTGTTTATGTAAATGCTTTTGAAATGCATAAAACAAGGGCAAGCCACCAATAGAAATGACAAATGCTAGTAAACAAACTATAGTGATTTGTTTTTTCACAATCTAAAATACCATTTTTTGAACAAAAAAGAAGTAAGATCTAACTAATATTATATCAAATATGATAGATATTAAATAATTTTGCAGTTCATGATTCATTTTATCTATAATCCAAATGCAGGCACTCAAAAAGAAGCGCAAAAAAAGCAATGGATGGCTAGCTTGCATGCGATTCCCAATTCGGTTATTTGGGAAACAACCAAACCATTAGAAGCCAATGAATTTGCCAAAAAAGCCATTGAACAAAGAGCTACAAAAATTATTGCTATTGGCGGAGATGGTACTATTAATGAAGTAGCTTCTGCATTAACCGAAACTACTATTCCATTAGGCATTATTCCTATGGGTTCAGGCAATGGATTAGCAAGACATTTACAATTACCCCTTCAATTTGATACAGCACTTGTAAGAGCATTAAGTGGTAAAGAAATTGCCATTGATGTGGGCATGATGAATGATAGAATGTTTTTTTGTACAACAGGTATTGGTTTTGATGCTGCAGTAGCAAGCCGCTTTGCTAAAGGACGAAGTAGAGGTTTTATGAATTATGTAAAAGCTACTGTTTATACATTATTCAATTACAAGCCCATTGAAATAAGTATTAACGGAGGCCCCATAGAAAAAGTTTTTTCACTCACTATTGCCAATGCTAACCAATTCGGAAGTAATGCCTACATCTCTCCTTATTCAGATTTACAAGATGCACAACTTGAAATGGTGAGTATTCAACCGCACTCAATTTTAAAAGCAGGTTTACTTGCTATTCGATTGTTTAATAAAACCATCCACGCATCAAAAAAAGTAAACATTCGTTCTATAAAGCATATTTCCATTCAATACAAAAAAGGAAGGCCCCTTCATATTGATGGAGAATCTTTAGAAACAGATACGAATGATTTAGCTATAAGTATTGAACCGCAAGCATTACTAGTTATTGTATAAATATTTAATTTGATCATAGTTATACATTTATAGAGACAAACTTTATAATAAATTCAATTATAGAATAAGGCATAAAGGTTGGTTTAAGACCTATATTTGCATCCAAAAAAATTAAGCCTTGTCTATCTCCCTTAAAAATATAATTATAACCCTTCTTGGAATTTTTATAGCCATTACCATCAATGCTCAAAGCATTACAGGGGTTCTGCAAAATGAAAATGGAAATCCAATTGATGGAGCTACTATAAGTGTCTTAAATACCGGCTATCAAACTGTTAGCAACCAAAAGGGATACTTTAGTTTCAATGCTCTAAAAAATGGCAACTATACTCTTTCTATAAAATCATTAGGGTATGCAGAAATTTCAAAAGAAATTAATATTAACGCAACAAACAATTCTAAAAGTACGGATATAAAACTAACACTAATCGCTTCAACGAATCAATTAGATGTAGTAGTAGTAACGGCAGAAAAAAAAGAAGATTTATTACAAAAAATTCCTACAAGTATTACCGCCTTAAATGCAAAACAAATTAATGCTTTTGGATTATGGAATACTAAAGAAATAACTGGCATCATTCCCAATTTATACAGCGCCGACCCAGGAGATGGCCGAGATGTAACCTCTGTAAGGGGCATTGCCACTAGCTCTTACGACCCTACGGTGGCTACCTATATTGACGGAGTAAATCAATTTAGTTTAGATACTTATATCCCCAATTTATTCGATGTTGAAAGAATTGAAGTATTGCGCGGACCGCAAGGAACTTTATATGGGAGAAATGCAATGGGTGGCGTTATAAATATTATTACTAAACAACCTAATAATATAAGTAGCGGGTTTGCAGATATTAGTGTAGGCAATTATATTCAAAGAAGAATTACAGCAGGCATTAAAACACCTTTTATAAAAGATAAATTATTTTTTGGTGCCTCAATCTTATCTAATAGAAGAGATGGCTATTATACCAACGAGTTTACACAAACTAGTTATGACCAACAAAACGGATTCTCTGGAAATTATTTTTTAAAATATATAGCGAATGAGCGTTGGAATATTAATTTCAATTTCAAACATCATCTAAATAAAAACAAAGGCGCCTTTCCATTAGTTTTTGGTAGCGAAGATGCAATAGCGAATCCTTTTACATTAAATCAGAATGCAAGCACCACCATGATGGACCAAACTACGAATACTAGCTTGTCTATTCATTATAGAGGTAGGAGTTTTAACTTTAGCAACCAAACTGCCTATCAACAAAACTGCCGTTATTACACAAACCCAATTGATGGCGACTTCTCTCCCATTGATGCTATTTCAGTTATTAATAATTATGGAAATAAGTGGAATAATAATAAAGTGCTCACACAGGATTTTAAATTTACAAGCGCATCTTCAAGCAATAGTAAATTAAAATGGACTGCCGGTACTTTCTTATTTTATCAAGACGCGCCAGTAAAACAAACAACTCGTTTTGGAATAGATGCTAATTTAATGATGATAGGAGATTCTTTATTTAGCACCACCAGCATTAGCACCACTATAAAAAAAGGTTTAGCATTTTATGGACAAGCTAGTTACGCTCTAAGCGATCAATTAAAAATAAATTTCGGATTAAGAAATGATTATGAAAATCAATCTGAATCGATATTGGGTTCTTACCAACACGATCCAAGCAGTGAACAGTACATAACAAGATCAGATACTGTAGGGCGCACTCATTTTAATGCTTTATCACCAAAACTTTCATTAGACTATCAAGTAAATAATTATAGTTTATGGTATGCTATTTATAGCAAAGGTTTTAGAGCAGGTGGCTTATCTCCACTCTCCTCAGACCCTTCACAGCCGCCACTTGTAGCTTATTTACCCGAGTACAGTAATAACTTTGAAACTGGAATTAAAAACAATTGGTTGAACAATAAGTTAATTGTAAACATTGCTTTATTTTATACCAAAATTACAGATGCACAAGTGCCAAGTTTAGTTTTACCTGACGCTATTACTATTACAAAAAATACAGGCCAATTAACAAGTAAAGGAATTGAAGCAGAAATATTTGCCATACCTGCAAATGGTTTATTGTTGCAATATTCTTTTGGATCAACTAATGCTCGTTTTGATAAATTAGATATTGCTTCGCAAGGGACCACTGTAAATTTAGCAGGCAAGCATCCTATTTTCACACCATCTAGCACTTCATTATTAGCAGCCCAATACAGCTACCCTATTTCTAACGAATTACAAATAATGTTAAGAGGAGAGTGGAAATATATTGGAACCACTTATTTTGATTTAGCCAATAGCATTCAGCAATCGCCTTATCAATTATTAAATGCAAAATTGGGTATGGAATACAAAAAGATGGCTTTAAGCTTCTGGGCTAAAAACCTAGCAGGTACAAAATATATATCTTATGGCTATGATTTTGGAGCAGTTCATTTGGGAGATCCTGCCATTTTCGGGACCAGTTTTAGCTATCAATTTTAATCATTTTTCTTCCGTTTGTCTAAAAAAACAGCAGAAAGTTCCAACCTCAGCAATTAGTTCAATAAAATGGCCTAAAGCGTGGATTAGATGTGGATTACCTATGGAATTATTAGCCGTTTTATTGCTACTTTACAGCATCATTTTTATACCAAAATTACTATGGGTGCTATTTCACTAATTGCTTTATTAATTGCTGCTATTGCTTTCTCTGCTGGCGGTATTTTAATTGGAAAAATTCTAGTAAAAGGAAGCAAAAATCCTCAAAAAGGACAGGCTTATGAGTGCGGTATTCCCACTAACTCTTCCCCTTGGCATCAGTTCAATGTGGGCTATTATTTATTTGCCTTACTTTTTTTAATTTTTGATGTGGAATTAGTGTTTTTATACCCTTGGGCAGTGGTCGTAAAAAAAGTAGGTATTGTTGCCTTAATTGAAATTATCGTTTTCATATTTATATTATTCATGGGCTTTTTATACGCTCATAAAAAAGGTGCATTAAAATGGAGTTAAAAGAAAAAATAGCAGGTAACGAACCTTTTCCAGGTATCGTTCACGATACACCAGGAGGTGGCATAGTGGTAAGTAGTTTTGATAGTATTATTAATTGGGCGCGCTCCAATTCTTTATGGCCTTTATCCTTTGCCACTAGTTGTTGTGGTATTGAAATGATGTCTACTGCTTCTGCCAAATATGATTTTTCTCGTTTTGGTTTTGAAGTGGCAAGAGCCTCGCCGCGTCAAGCCGATGTGATTATTATAGCAGGTACCATCGTAAATAAAATGGCGCCCGTCTTAAAAAGATTATACGATCAAATGGCCGATCCTAAATATGTAATCGCTATGGGCGCTTGTGCTATTAGTGGTGGTCCTTTTTTTTATAACACCTATTCTGTAGTGAAAGGCGCCGATCATATTATTCCAGTGGATGTATACATTCCTGGTTGCCCTCCCCGCCCCGAAGCTTTATTACATTCTTTAATTTCTTTACAAGAGAAAATTAAATTAGGCATGACACGTGAACAAATTAGAGGAGAATTTAAAGTATAGAAAAAATACAACAATGACCAACGAAGAAATTAAAGAATACATCAGTTCCCTTGCACCTGCTGCTACTTATGACGAATCAGGAGAATGGTTGAATATACTAGTAGAACCTACTACCATTAAGCCATTGATGACTACTTTAAGAACAGGCAAGATGCAAATGAACTATTTGTTTTGTCTCACATGTGTTGATTTTAAAACACATTTAACAATGGTATATCATTTATCTGCTACCACACATCGACAAAGCATTGTTATTAAAGCAAACGTAAATAGAGATACCCCTGTGATTGAAACAGTTTGTGATATTTGGAGAACCGCTGAATTTTTAGAGCGTGAAGTATTTGAAATGTTTGGTGTCAATTTTTCCAACCACCCCGACTTAAGAAAATTAATTTTGGAAGACAACTTTAAAGGCTTCCCATTAAGAAAAGATTTTGAAGACCCTATCAACATGATAAAATTATAATTGGTAAATGTACAATCAAACTGAAATAATAAAAGATACTAGTGAACTAGGTGCCGAAGGTGAACTAGTCATTAACATGGGGCCTCAACACCCTGCCACGCATGGTGTACTTCACTTAGTAGTTACTTTAAATGGAGAAACCATTAAAAAAATTGAACCACATTTAGGATATATACACCGTTCTATTGAAAAAATGTGCGAGAGCTTAACTTATCGTCAATTTATTTATGTGACTAGCAGAATGGATTATTTATCATCTCACATTAATAATTTAGGCTGTGCTTTACTAGTTGAAAAAGGGATGCAAATTGAAGTACCTGACCGTGCTAAATATATCCGTGTTATTTTAAGTGAATTAACGCGTATTGCTTCCCATGAACTTTGGTTAGGTGCCATGGCCATGGACTTAGGTGCTTTCACTCCTTTCTTTTATGCTTTCAGAGAAAGAGAAATGATTACAGATATTATGGAAGATACTTGCGGTGCAAGATTAACAATGAATTATATTGTACCAGGCGGCTTAATGTATGATATACATCCCGATTTTCAAAAGAAGGTAAAAGCCTTTATCACACAATTCAAATCTAAGGTAACAGAGTACGAAGATTTAGTCACCAATAATGTTATTTTCCAAAGCAGAACCAAAGGTGTAGGAATATTAAGTGCTGAAGATGCTATTTCTTATGGTTGTACAGGCCCAGTGGCTCGTGCGAGTGGTGTAAGTTGCGATATTCGTAAAATTTATCCTTACGAAGTATATGATAAAGTAGAATTTGATGAAGTCATAGAAACTGCAGGCGATTCATTTGCACGTTACATAGTGCGCGTGAAAGAAATGAATCAATCTATTCGCATTATTGAACAACTAATTGATAATATTCCAGAAGGTGATTTTGTAGGCAAAACAAAAAATGTATTAAAACTACCAAAAGGTGAATTTTATACAAGAGTAGAAACTGCAAGAGGTGAGTTTGGCGTGTATGTAGTAAGCGAAGGAGGCACCACACCGCACAGAATTAAATTTAGATCGCCTGGCTTCTCTAACTTGTCTGCACTTAATCATATTTCAGTAGGATCTAAGATTGGAGATTTAATGGCGAGCATGGGTACACTCGATTTAGTAATACCCGATATTGATAGATAGAATTGTTTGTTATATTAAAACAGTAACGCATGTTTAGTTTAGAAGGAATTACAACCAGTGTTCAAGACTGGTTATTTATGAAGTTTAATCCCACAATGGCTTTGGCAATGGAATGTGTAATTGTTATTTTACTTTCCATAAGTTTATTTGCCATATTGGGTTTGGTATTAGTACTAATGGAAAGAAAGGTAGCTGCACATATACAAATTCGCTTAGGGCCAAATCGTGTAGGGCCAGGAGGAATGTTTCAAACAGTGGCCGATACTTTGAAATTAATTATGAAAGAAGGCTTAGTGCCCGATATGGCTGATAAATTTTTATTTAACCTTGCACCTTTTGTGGTAATGATGGTGGGTATGTTATTATTAGCACCCATTGCTTTCGCCAAGAATTTTCAAATCTGGGATATTAATATTGGGGTCTTGTATATCTCTTCTGTTTCTTCATTGTCGGTGATTGGTATTTTAATGGCAGGTTGGGCAAGTAATAATAAGTATTCTTTATTAGGTGCTATGCGAAGTGGTGCTCAAATAGTAAGCTATGAATTGTCTGCAGGTTTTGCGGTATTAACCATAGTGGTGCTAACAGGAAGTTTACAACTATCTGATATTATAAAAGCCCAAGAAAATGGCTGGTGGATTTTTAAAGGACATATTCCAGCGCTCATTGCCTTTGTATTATATATTATTGCAGTGACTGCAGAAACCAATCGTGCCCCTTTTGATTTAGCAGAAGCAGAGTCGGAACTAACAGCAGGTTTTCATACCGAATATTCAGGTATGCGTTTTGCCTTGTTCTTCTTAGCAGAATACATTAACATATTTATCGTTTGTGCCATTGGGGCTACTTTATTTTTTGGCGGATGGATGCCACTTCATATTGGTCATTGGGAATCCTTCAATCATATCATGGATTATATTCCTTCTTCGGTTTGGTTTATGGGAAAAACTTTTTTCCTTATCTTTTTAATTATGTGGTTTAGATGGACCTTCCCAAGACTACGCGTCGATCAGTTATTAAATTTAGAATGGAAATATTTATTACCTATAAGCTTGTTTAACCTTTTATTAGTAGCCATAATTGCTATACTAGGTTGGCATTTTTAATTTAAATGATTTAGAAAATGTTTTTGAAAGAATATTTATCAGATGTTGCAAAAGGCGTAAGTTCTTTGTTAAAAGGAATGCGTAAAACGGGCTATTACTTTACACATCCTAAAGAAATTATTACAGAACAATACCCCGACAACCGTGCGACTTTATTAATGTCGGAAAGGTTTAAAGGTGAAGTGGTCATGCCCCATGATGCAAACAATGAACATGCTTGCACAGGTTGTACAGCTTGCGAATTAGCTTGTCCAAATGGAACCATTAAAGTGGTGACCAAGTTTGAAGTATCGCCAGAAGGAAAAAAGAAAAAAGCCATTGACGCTTTAGTATACAGGTTAGAGCTTTGCACTATGTGTAATTTATGCATAGTAGCTTGCCCAAGTGATGCGATTAAAATGGCACCTAATTTTGAGCACAGTGTTTTTGATAGAACTAAATTAACCAAAATATTAAATAAACCAGGATCTAAAATAAGGGAGGGAATAGAATAATGAATACTTCAACCATTATATTTTACACCATAGCTGTACTTATACTAGGTGCAGCATTATTAGCGGTTACTACACTTAAAATATTTCGATCAGCCATTTGGTTGTTATTTTCTTTAGTAGGTATTGCAGCACTTTATTTTTGGATGCAGGTAGAATTTATTGCTGCCATTCAAATTGTAGTGTATGTAGGAGGAATTGTGATTTTAATTATATTCTCTATTTTCTTGACACAACAATCTGGTAAGGAAATGGCCAAACCAACTGCCAGTAAAATTATTTTTTCTGCACTAGCTGCTATATTAGGTACTGCATTTACTTATAACTTAATCAATCATTACGGATTCAATTCGGTTTCGGCTCAGCCCTTCAATACCAACGTTAGTGAGATTGGTACTCAAATGCTAAGCACGACGGCACATGGTTTTATTTTGCCTTTTGAAGTAGTGAGTATGTTATTATTAGCTGCCATGGTAGGTTGTATAGTCATTGCCATGAAGCCAAATACCGGAACTATTGTTCATCTAAACAAAAAGGAGGATTAATTCAATGAACGAAATACCCTTAACCCATATTCTTTTTCTAAGCACTGCTCTATTTTTTATAGGCATGTATGGCTTGTTTACAAGAAGGAACTTAATTACTATGTTAATGTCTATTGAATTAATGCTCAATAGCGTGAACATAAATTTCGTAGCTTTTAATAAATATTTATTCCCTGATAAACTAGATGGTTTATTCTTTTCTTTATTTATCATCACCATTGCAGCAGCTGAAGCGGCGGTGGCCATTGCCATTATCATTAATTTATATCGTAGTCATCAATCCATTGATGTTGACGATGCAACAGAAATGAAATTTTAATTATGTCAAACTACTTATATATACTTTGGATTCCCTTATTACCGCTTGCTACCTTTGTAGTACTTGGTTTATTTGGACGCAAATACTTTGCTAAAACAGCAGGTATTATTTCTACTGCTTCCTTATTAACTTCTACCCTACTTTCTTTTGTAGCAGCGAAGCAATACTTTTTTGTAGATGGAAAAGTAAATGGCATTTATCAAAAAATAATTGCACTAAAATATACATGGTTACAGTTTAGTCCCAATGTCTCTATTGATATGGGTGTAATTGTCGACCCTATTTCAGTGATGATGCTAATAGTGGTTACTTCTGTTTCTTTAATGGTACATGTATTTAGTTTAGGTTATATGAAAGGCGAAGAACGCTTTGCAACTTATTATGCTTTCTTGTCTTTATTCACCTTCTCTATGTTAGGCTTAATATTATCGGTTAACATATTCCAAGTGTATATGTTCTGGGAATTAGTGGGTGTATCTAGTTTCTTATTAATTGGTTATTACTTTAACAAACCATCTGCAGTGGCTGCTTCTAAAAAAGCATTTATTGTAACGCGCTTTGCCGATTTAGGATTTTTAATAGGCATTATGATTATAGGTTTTTATGGAGGTACTTTAGATATTGGTGTATTGATTCAAAAATTAACATCTGCTCAGTCTCCTGAATTTTTAAGCATGACCAGTGCAAGCTTTTTAGGTGCAAGTATGCTTACTTGGGGACTTACTCTAATATTTATGGGTGGTGCAGGAAAGTCTGCCATGTTTCCATTGCATATTTGGTTACCCGATGCCATGGAAGGCCCTACACCAGTGTCTGCTCTAATTCACGCTGCTACCATGGTAGTAGCGGGTGTGTATTTAGTAGCAAGATTATTTCCAATCTTCTCCATGGATGAAGCAGCCTTAATCATTGTAACTTATGTAGGTGCTTTTTCAGCACTACTTGCAGCCATAATTGCATGTACACAAACCGATATTAAAAGAGTACTCGCTTATTCTACCATGTCCCAAATTGGTTACATGATGTTTGCATTAGGTATTTCAAAAAATGGCGGAGAAGCTGGATTAGGTTTTATGGCTTCTATGTTTCATTTATTTACGCATGCCTTCTTTAAGAGTTTACTATTCTTAGGAGCAGGTTCTGTAATACATATGGTGCATAGCAATGAAATGAAAGATATGGGCGGATTAAGAAAATTAATGCCCATTACACATATTGCCTTTTTGATTGCCTGTTTGGCTATTGCAGGTATTCCTCCTTTTGCAGGATTTTTTAGTAAGGAAGAAATTTTAACTGCTGCCTTTCATGAGAATAAATTAATTTATGGTGTAGCACTATTTACAGCAGCACTTACAAGTTTTTACATGTTCCGTTTGTATTTTAATATTTTCTGGAGCAAGGAAGCCCCTGCAAAAGCACATAGTGCTAGTCATGATCACGCACATGACGATGCGCACAATCATGGCGAAGGCACTTGGACTATGAAACTACCTTTACTTATTTTAGCTGCTTGTGCAGTAGGTGTTGGCTTTATTCCTTTTTCACAATTCATTACATCCGATGGTGCTGCCTTAGAAACACATATTAATATGGTGTTTTCAATTGCGCCTGTGGCATTATCCATTATTGCTATTTTGCTTTCTGCTAGTTTTTATAAAAATCATAATACAAAATCGGATAAAGCAGTAGCATTCTTTGGTGGCTTTTACAGAGCCGCTTATAAAAAGTTTTATGTAGATGAATTGTATTTGTTTATCACTAAAAAAATAGTGTTCCCTCTTATAGGACAACCTATTGCTTGGGCCGATAGAAATATAGTAGATGGTTTTATGTTATTATTAGCGAACACCACTGCAAAAATTTCATCAGCTATTAAGGGGCTACAGTCGGGTAAGGTTCAAAACTATGCCTTGTACTTCTTTGGTGGTGTATTGGCTTTATCGGTATTATTTATTTATATCTGGAAATAAAATATTTATATGAATTTATCTTTATTAATCTTATTACCCTTGCTCACTGCCCTACTCATTTTACTGAGTAAGCAATTAGCGCAAATAAGAATTATTGGACTGGTGGGATCCCTGGCACAATTAGGCGCTGCTAGTTGGTTATTGAAATTGTACATGGATCAAAGAGCTGCAGGTAATACCGCTACTCATTTATTTGAAACCAATACTACTTGGTTTAAAGCATTAAATATTAACTACCATATAGGCATTGATGGTATTGCACTAGCCATGATATTATTAACGGCTCTAATTGTGGTGGCGGGTATACTGGTTTCTTGGACTATGGAAAAACTAAGTAAGGAATACTTTTTCTTATTGGTATTATTAAGTATGGGCGCTTATGGCTTCTTTATCTCTTTAGACTTATTTACTTTATTTTTCTTTTTAGAAGTAGCCGTTATTCCTAAGTTTTTATTAATTGGTATTTGGGGTAGTGGGAAAAAAGAAAATAGTGCTATGAAATTAGCATTAATGTTAATGGCAGGTTCTGCCTTAGTATTTGTGGGCTTAATGGGCATATATTACAACACGCATACATTTGATATGGTGGAAATAGGCAAGATGGGCATGAGTTTAGGCGTTCAAAAATTCTTCTTCCCATTTTTATTTTTAGGCTTTGGCATTTTTGCAGCTTTATTCCCTTTTCATACTTGGGTACCCGATGGTCACGCTTCGGCGCCTACTGCAGCTTCTATGTTTTTAGCAGGTATCTCCATGAAATTAGGGGGCTATGGTTGTTTACGCATGGCGGCTTTAATGCCCGATGCAGCGCATAGTTATTCTTGGATTATTATTTTACTAGCTACTATTGCAATTATATATGGTGCATTCGCTACCATGATGCAAACCGATTTAAAATACATCAATGCTTACTCCTCTATTAGTCACTGCGGATTTGTAATTCTAGGTATTGGCATGTTGAATAAAACTTCTATTAACGGTGCAGTGATACAGATGGTTTCTCACGGATTAATGACCGCCCTATTTTTCGCAGCCATTGGCATGATCTATTCTAGAACACATACCAGAATGGTCGCACAATTAGGGGGCTTATTAAAAGCCATGCCCTTTATCTCTTCCGTATTTGTGATTGCAGGTTTATGTTCTTTAGGGCTTCCAGGATTCAGCGGCTTTGTAGCTGAGATGACCGTATTTATGGGCTCCTGGCAAAACCCAGAAGGTGTTTATAGATTAGCCACTGTAATATCTGCAGCTTCAATTGTAGTAACTGCCGTATATATATTACGCGCCACAGGCAAAACCATTATGGGCCCAATATCTGATGAGCATGCTTTATTAAGCGATGCTACTTGGAATGAAAAATTAGCAGCCGGTTTATTAATCATAGGAATTTTAATAATTGGATTAGCGCCCTTTTTAATTAACCAATTAATTATGCCTACCACCGATTTTTTAATGATCAACATTGACAAAGCCATTACCCTTAAATAATTTCGCCTCATGTCATCTAACATTTTTATATTACTAAGACAGGAACTTTTATTAAGCTTACTTATATTTATTTTACTATTTATAAAAATTGGTAAAGAAAGAAGCAACGAGAGCGTTCTAAATTTAATTAATGGCTTACTAGCTTTTAATTTAGCGGCAGGTTTATTTGGCATGACTGAAGGAGGTATTTTCAATGGCATGTTCACCACCAATGCCTTTATAGTCCTTGAGAAAAATATATTAAATCTAGCCTTATTAATTATTTCCATGCAGTCTTATGCATGGCTGAAAAACCACAAGCAGTTAGCTGAATTTTATTTATTAATCTTTACCTCTTT
>Ga0214919_10000662_pt1 | contig 58511 bp, 47 predicted proteins | sample LL1503_MetaG_FD_177994 | JGI IMG/M metagenome (GOLD analysis project Ga0214919, IMG submission 177994) | Freshwater microbial communities from Lake Lanier, Atlanta, Georgia, United States - LL-1503 | ecosystem: Environmental > Aquatic > Freshwater > Lake | place: USA: Georgia | collected... | reverse complement strand
TGATTGTTTATATTATCTATTAAATGGTGGCACATTAGTTTATTTAGGTAAACACCTTTTTGCATTAAATGGTCAAGTGCTTCTTTAAGTTCTTTGGGGGCACTATCTTTTAAAACATATCCTTTAGCTCCATTCTTTAGCATTTTTATGATTGATTTTTCATCATCGAGCATACTAAGTGCAAGTACTTTAATTTGCGGATAATTAGTATGAATCCAGCTTGCTGTTTCGTATCCATTCATATCGCGCATGGTAACGTCTAAAATGACTATTTCAGGTAAATCATTTGGCATTAGAAGGGTGGTAAATTCTTTGCCACTTCTAGCTTCTAAAATAATAGTGTAATCAGGAAAGCTATTAACAATTGCTGCTAATCCTTCTCTAAAAAGGTCGTGGTCGTCTACAAGTGCAATTTTTATCATGGAATTAATTTTTTTTAAATAATTATTTGAATGCCAATTTCAATGATCTTGATTGATTTTTGCTAGCAGTTTTAACTGGAATTTCACCGTGTTTAAACTAATGAAAATCAGTGATAACTATTATAGCTATTGGGGTTGCTGTTATATTTTTGAACCGATAAACTGCTATTGGCTATTTCCCAATGCGCCTTTTTAGGTAGTCGGTTTTTCTAAGGGGTTACAAACTAGCATAAGGAGGTGGCAATGAGCCGCCTCTTTTATTTTGTTGCAAGGTTGCCAATTGTTTTATGCTTTTTTTGTTTGGCATTGTGCAGACCATTAGGTTTAACTTTGTAATTGACTATTTCTGCTAATTGTATGTTATTACAAGTCCATCCATCTAATCCCAATCCCCGCTACTTGAAAATGATAGTGGATTGTTTATTATCAGGTGGCGTGATTATATATCCTACCGATACGATTTATGGTTTAGGCTGCGATATTTTTCAGCACAAAGCCATTGAAAGAATTGCAAAAATTAAACAAGTAGATCCAGCCAAAGCACAACTCAGTTTTGTTTGTTATGATTTGAGTGATTTAAGTAAGTACACAAAAAGTATTAGCACACCATTATATAGAATGCTAAAAGAGTATTTACCTGGTGCCTTCACTTTTATTTTACCTGCTAGTAAAGAAGTACCAAAAATATTGCAGAGTAAAAAAAGCACCATAGGATTAAGAATTCCAGACAATATGATTGCTAGAAATATTGTACACGAATTAGGTCATCCTATTTTATCTGTGTCCTTACCTGGTGAAATGGTGGAAGAATACACCGATCCAGAATTGATTTACGAAAATTTTAAAAACCTTGTTGATATTGTAGTAGACGGAGGTATTGGTGGCATGGTTCCGTCTACCATTGTTGACTGCACCAAAGACAATTATGAATTAATAAGAGAAGGTGCAGGAAAATGGGAAGAATAAAAGACTAGTTTAAATGATGGCTACTAAAATTAAAAGTATACACAAATCGTCAAAAATTGACGATTTGTGTATACGAATCTGCCGTATATTTGTAATGATATTTAATAACCGGGGGGGAATTAAATATTAAGTCTCGTAACAACGAGGCTTTTTTTTGCACCAATACGACTGATTTTCAAGTGATATTTTTAAATCTTACAAAATCCTAGAGGGCTTTTCACAATTTAATAATTCTATTTTGGCAAAATAGAAAAGCTTATTCTGTGGTATTTACACAAGCCTTTTTTTGCAATAGCCTCTCTGTGATCTAGGGTTCCATACCCTTTATTTTTTTCCCATTTGTACACAGGAAATTCTTGGTGAATTTTTTGCATATATGCATCTCGATGGGTTTTAGCTAGTATGCTTGCTGCTGCTATTGAACTATATTTTCCATCTCCTTTAATAATGCAATGGTGTGTCATTTTTTTATATGGGGTAAATCGGTTACCATCAATAAGCAATAAGGCTGGTTTTGTTTTTAAGGCAGCAATAGCCAAATGCATTGCTTTAAACGACGCTTTTAAAATATTTATTTGATCTATTTCATTGTTGTCAACACTTGCTACAGCCCAAGCAATAGCCGACTGTTCTATGATATCTTTAAGAATTAGTCTATTTTTTTCGCTTACTTTTTTACTATCATTCAATAATGGATGATAAAAATTATTGGGTAAAATAACTGCCGCTGCAAATACAGGTCCTGCATAACAACCCCTTCCAGCTTCATCACAGCCTGCTTCTATTAGTTTTGATTGATAAAATGGCGCTAACATGGTGCTAAAAGTGAGAATTCTTATTAATACTATCAAATTCATTTTACAAATGCAATTCTCAATTTAGTATACTAGTAACTTTGCGCTAAATTTTGAATTCGAATACTATGCAAACAAATGAGCGGTCTTCTAAATTAATTGCCACTTGGTTATTCATTGGAGTAGGTATGACAGTGGTGCAAATTGCTTTAGGTGGAATTACCCGATTAACCGGCAGTGGGCTTTCTATTACGCAGTGGGATGTGGTAACCGGCTCCCTTCCTCCTTTAAACAATCAACAATGGTTAGTTGAATATAATAAGTATCGGTTAACGCCTCAATTCCAGTTATTGAATTTCAATTTTAGTATCAGTGATTTTAAAATGATTTTTTTCTGGGAATGGTTTCACCGTTTGTGGGCCCGCACAATTGGGTTAGTTTTTATAGTTGGCTTTGCTTTTTTATTAGTGAAAAAACATTTCAAAAAAGAAATGATAAAGCCTTTGTTGCTACTATTTGTTTTAGGCGGATTACAAGGTGCTATTGGTTGGATCATGGTTAAGAGTGGCTTAACTGGTGATGCAGTATATGTTCAGCCTACAAAATTAGCTTTGCATTTTATTTTTGCAATGGGTTTGTTGTGTTATACATATTGGTTTGCTTTATCGCTATTGGTTAAACCTTCAGAAATTATAGTAAATGCTTCAATTAGAAAATGGAATATCACTTTAATTGTGTTGATTGGATTTCAATTAATATACGGAGCATTAATGGCTGGCCACAAAGCGGCAAATGTAGCAGCTACTTGGCCCAGCATCAATGGCAATTGGATTCCTGAACCTTTTTTAACTAAAGAATCTTTTTTATTAAATATCATCAACAATAAATTATTGATTCATTTTATACACCGTGGTTTAGCCTATTTACTTTTATTAATTATTGTGCTTTTTACCATTCAATTATTTAAAAAAACAGGAACCGCTCTATTCTATATTTTAAGGCCTTTGCCCATTGCAATTGTATTTGTACAAGTAATGTTGGGAATATTAACAGTACTATCAAGTGTTAAAATTGTTCCTGGCACTTGGGGCGTTTTTGAGTGGATGGCACAATTACACCAATTATTTGGGATGCTTTTATTATTGTCATTGGTGTCATTGTTATTTGTGGTGCGATCACCAAAAATTTCTTAATACAAGTAGGAATGTAATAAATCTATTGTGGCTGAATTAAACGAAAGCAGTTAGTAATAATTTGAATTTGAAATGCTTCTGCTGTTTCTCTCGGCTCTCCATCAATATGAAAAGGCGCGTATTTTTTATTTATAATTGTTAGGCTAGCAGTTTGAAAATATAGCACATTATTTTTGTTGATATTTTCTACTAATTCCGTTAATCGATTATTACCTCTAATTTGTTTGAGCACGGCAAATGGCATTTTTGCTTTGTGCATTTTTTGCACTACTACAATATCTAATAAGCCATCATTCAAACTAGCTTTTGGGGCAATGGTAAAATTGTTTCCAAATTGATTACTATTGGCTATGCTAATAAAATAAGCATCCGTATAAAATGAAAAATCATTTAAAATAATTTCAAATTGATAAGGCTGTGCTTTAAAATAGTTAATCAATCCTTGCTGAGTATAAGTCAATAAACCCCTCGCTGCTTTTGTAGAAAAATCATGGGCCACTTGCGCATCAAATCCAATTCCACTTAACATACAAGAGAATTGGTTGTTAATTAAAAATGCATCTACAGGGCTAGCTTTTCCTTTAAGTATTAATTCAATTGCTTTCTTAAATTTTCTAGGAATTCCTGCGGCCAATGCCAACCCATTTCCTGAGCCAACAGGTATAATACCAAAGTTTACATTGGTTTCTTTCAGTGCATTTACAACTTGGTTAACGGTTCCATCACCACCAATAATTACAATATCTGTAATGGATTCTTTTTCAATTTTATCAATTAAAAAATTGTAATTACCTGCAGCATTGGTAGCATGGATTTCATAATAGCAAACATTTTTTTCCATTGCAACTTTTATCTCTTGCAATAGCACCTCTTTTTTGGTGTTTCCAGAAATGGGGTTAACTAAAAAAATAATCTTTCGATTGCTGGCTAAGTCCATGATCATTTATTAGAAATTCAATTACCATTTTAACAGCGCAGAAGCCCATGTAAAGCCACTTCCAAAAGCAGCTAGGCAAACTAAATCTCCGTCTTTAATTTTTCCATCTTCCCAGGCTTCACATAGTGCTATAGGAATAGACGCGGCGGTTGTGTTGCCATATTTTTGAATATTATTATACACCTGATTGTCGTTTAATTTTAATTTTTGTTGTACAAATTGTGCAATGCGCAAATTTGCCTGATGTGGAATTAACATATTAATATCAGCAGGGCTGTATCCGTTTTTGCTTAATGCTTCTACAATCACTTCTGGAAATTTAACCACTGCTTTTTTAAATACAGAGGGCCCATCCATAAAAGGAAAATTTTGATTCTTGTCAATCATTTCGTGGCTCATAAACATATCGCCAATAGGGGCATCGTTATAGTCTGCTACAGGAGTTTCCATCCAATGGTTGGCATGTGTACCTGGATTGTATTGTGCTAAAATTTCTGCGCTTTCTCCATCACTATGCAAATGCGTACTTAAAATTCCTTGTCCTTCTTTTTCGGTTGGCTGTAACACAACTGCACCAGCACCATCTCCAAATATAACAGAAACGTTTCTACCCCTTGTGCTATAGTCCATTCCAAAACTGTGTTTCTCTGCCCCAATTACCAATATGTTTTTATACATGCCTGTTTTTATAAATTGATCTGCAACACTTAAAGCATACACAAATCCGCTGCACTGGTTACGCACATCTAATGCGCCAACTTCTTTCATCTTTAGGGCACGTTGTACCAACACCCCACATCCAGGAAAAAAATAATCGGGCGATAAAGTTGCAAACACTATAAAGTCTATGTCTTGTGCAGTAATACCTGCTCTTTCAATGGCAATTTTTGCAGCTTCTACACCCATGGTGGTGGTGGTTTCTTCTTTTCTTTTTGCAATCCTTCTTTCTTTAATACCTGTTCTTTCTTGTATCCAAGTATCATCCGTTTCCATGTATTCTTTTAAGTCGTTATTGGTAACAACTCTTTCTGGCAGATACTTGCCAATTCCGGCAATTTTACTAAGTGGCATAGTTAAGGTTTATTATTAGTAAGGGTGAAGTTAAGAGAATTTAATAGGTACAGTTGTGCTTTATTTGATGGGGTTTAATTGCATGATTTCTTGTAAAAACTTAGCTGTTTCCATTTCAACACCTGCAATATCTTTTGACAGAATAGGGGAAGTTAGTACATGATCGCCAGTATTGGGCATTGCTACTTGACGCTTTTTATTTACAGGGGTTCTTAATTGCTCAAACATTTTTTTTGTTGCCGAGACTTTTACAACTGTATCTTGATTTTTTTCGTCTTTGTAATAATATAAAGCCAATACAGGTTGCGTAACTGATTTAAAAGTGGGTTCAATCATTTTAGTTTCTAGTAATTCTTCTATTTGACTAGCAGCTTCTAATCGGTATTTGGTGTTCCAGTATGGGGCATACTGTGGGTTATTGGTTTTAATGATATTATAATTTGATCCCTTAACTATCCTAGCAATTTGTAGGCCCCATGGGTTATTTATTAGTGGTGCATTAACATCATTAATAGCAATATTTGGCGAATACAAAACAAGGCCTGCTACCTCTGGATACGTTGCGGCTAACTGAAGTGCCAATGTTCCACCTGTTGAGGTGCCCATTAAAATAACTTTATTGCCCAATTGCTTTCCTATAGCCAATGCTTCTTTGGCACTTTCCCATAAATTATCTGTGGTTAAATTTATTAATGCATCAACCGTATCAATGCCATGTTGCGAAAGCCTTGATAAATAAAGGTTACAGCCAAATTGCTTAGCAATATTTTTATGTACTGGAGCGCCTTCTTCTTTACTCGCACTAAATCCGTGTAAATACACAATGGCATAATTTGTTTTTTGTTTACTTGTATCGGCCCAAATAATCTCTGCCTCATTATGTGGTTTTATAATATGTAGCGCTTCTTGTTTTTTTACATACAATTCTAATTCAATTGGGCTTGATGGTATTGATGGTAATTGCGAATTATAAATTGGTTTTGATGGATGTGGACCTAATAAATAGATGCCAAATAAAACAGCAACTACACCACTAAATATTTTAAAGTATTTCATACATAATAGTTGAAGAATGAACTGTTCAATTAAATTAAGTGAAATTAAATAAAAAACATTACCCCAAGCTATTTAACTAGTTTGATAAAATAGGTATATTGGCATTACCAAAACCACAGTATGCTTAAAACCCAACGATTTCTTGCCCTTGATGTATTTAGAGGAATGACCATTTGCTTGATGATCATTGTAAATACGCCTGGCAATGAAGCCACTTTTGCACCTTTATTGCACGCAAAATGGCATGGTTTTACACCTACCGATTTGGTTTTTCCATCCTTCTTATTTGCAGTAGGAAATGCCCTGAGTTTTGTGCTGCCTAAATGGGAGGGGATGAGCCATTCAAGGATTGTTGCTAAAATAACCAAACGTACTGCACTGATATTTTTATTAGGGTTTTTTATGTATTGGTTTCCATTTCTTGAATTTAATGAGGCCAACCATTTAACATTAATGCCTTTGAGTGAAACCCGCATTATGGGTGTATTACAGCGTATTGCACTATGTTATGGAATTGGCGCTTTATTATTATATTTCTTAAAAACACGACTGGCTATTATTATAGGAATTGTCTTTTTATTCGTTTACTGGATATTGTGTTTTTGGTTAGGTGATACTGCTGATCCATTTAGTATGACGGGTAATGTTGGACACCATTTAGACCTCTGGTTATTTGGCGAAGCACACTTGTATCATGGAGAAGGGATTGCTTTTGACCCCGAAGGATTATTAAGTACCATTCCCTCTATTGTTAATGTAATTGCTGGATTTGCAGTAGGACAGTTTGTACAACAAAAAGCAAAACAATACGAAGGGCTAGCCAAATTATTATTATTAGGAGTGCTGCTAGTATTTCTAGCGTATTGTTGGAATATGGTATTTCCAATTAACAAAAAACTATGGACATCATCCTTTGTTTTAATAACAGTGGGGCTTGATTGTATTATTTTATCGGCTATTATTTATTGGATTGATTTTGCTAAAAAAACCAAATGGACTTTTTTCTTTGAAGTGTTTGGTAAAAATCCTTTGTTTGTTTATTTGTTATCTGAAATACTAGTTACCTGTTTGAATTTGATCCCTATGGGCAAAAATGGCAACCTATTCAGCTGGTTATATATTAACATATTTAGTTATGCTGGAAAATATTTTGGATCTTTGTTGTTTGCCTTATGCTATATGTTTCTTTGTTGGACTGTTGGTTTTTGGCTCGATAAACGCAAAATCTATGTTCGCGTGTAGCTTTTACATTAACTTTCAAGTTGCCCATTGCCCCTCGGTTGTAAAGACGTACCTTTGCAGCCTTAAAAAAATACATGGAAATAAGAAACATTGCTATTATTGCGCACGTAGATCATGGCAAAACAACATTAGTAGATCGTATTCTACAAACTACAAAAGTATTCAGAGATAACCAAGACGCCGGTGAGCTCATCATGGACAGCAACGACCTTGAAAGAGAAAGGGGTATTACTATTTTCAGTAAGAATGCTGCGGTAACTTATAACGGAGTTAAGATAAATGTAATTGATACCCCAGGTCACAGTGATTTTGGTGGAGAAGTTGAGCGTGTGTTGAAAATGGCCGATGGTGTAATTTTATTAGTAGATGCATTTGAAGGACCAATGCCACAAACACGATTTGTATTACAGAAAGCTTTGCACCTAAACTTGCACCCTATTGTAGTAATCAATAAAGTAGATAAAGCCAATTGCCGCCCCGATGAAGTACACGATGCGGTTTTTGAATTATTCTTTAACCTAGATGCTACAGAAGAACAATTAAATTTCTCTACTTTTTATGGTAGCGGAAAAAATGGTTGGTTCAACGATAGCCTTATACAAACAGAAGATATTATTCCTTTAATGGATGGTATTATTAAATATGTACCAGCTCCAAAAGTGAACGAAGGAACTTTGCAAATGCAAATCACTTCATTAGACTATTCTTCTTTTTTAGGACGTATTGCCATTGGTAAAGTTACCCGTGGTAAAATCAAAGAAAGTCAAACAATTGCACTAGTTCAAGCCGACGGTTCTGTAAAAAGAAGCAAAGTGAAAGAACTATATGTGTTTGAAGGAATGGGTAAGCGTAAAGTTTCAGAAGTATTAACTGGCGATTTGTGCGCAGTTGTAGGATTAGATGATTTTACAATTGGCGATACGATTGCAGATATGGAAAATCCAGAAGGATTACCAATTATTAGTGTTGATGAGCCTACTATGAGTATGACTTTCAGCATTAACAATTCACCTTTTTTTGGTAAGGATGGAAAATTTGTTACTTCTCGTCACTTGCGTGATCGCTTGATGAAAGAAACAGAAAAAAACTTGGCATTGCGTGTAGAAGATACCGATAGTGCAGATAGCTTCTTAGTTTTTGGTCGTGGTATTTTACACTTAGGTATTTTAGTTGAAACCATGCGCCGTGAGGGGTATGAGTTAACAGTTGGAAATCCGCAAGTATTGGTAAAACACATTGATGGAAAAAAACACGAACCTTTCGAGAACTTGGTAGTTGACGTTCCTGCCGATTTTAGCGGAAAAGTAATTGACCTAGTCACCCAACGCAAAGGTGAAATGCAAATTATGGAAAGCAAAGGTGAAATGCAACACCTTGAATTTGAAATACCTTCGAGAGGTTTGATTGGTTTACGTTCTCAAATGCTTACCAATACTGCAGGTGAAGCTGTTATGGCGCACCGTTTTATTGAATACAAGCCTTGGAAAGGACCAATTCCTGGAAGAAGTAATGGTGTATTAATTGCAAAGTTTCAAGGAACAACAACTGCTTATTCAATTGATAAATTACAAGATCGTGGTGCATTCTTTATTGAGCCAGGTGAAGAAGTATATGTTGGTCAAATTATTGCAGAGCATATTAAACCAGGTGATTTAAATGTAAATGCTGTGGAGATGAAAAAACTAACTAACCACCGTGCAAGCGGTAGTGATGATAGCGTTCGTATCACTCCAAAATTGCAGTTTACTTTAGAAGAGTGTATGGAATATATTCAACAAGATGAGTGTATTGAAGTGACTCCTAAAATTATCCGTATGCGTAAAGTAGTATTAAACGAAGACGACAGAAAGAAGAGTTCTAAGAGCATGCAAAGTGAAGCTGTAAGCTAAACAAAGCAGGTTTAATTATATTCAATCCCCGGTAATTCATTTTATCGGGGATTTTTTATGTGATGCTTGAATAAAGGGCACAAAAAAACTAGCATTGTTATTTGATTACTCAAACAAACAACAATACTAGTGTACTAATTACTTAAAAACTATTTATTGTTAGACCTTACTTCGGCAATTATTTTAGTACTAAATTTTATATCAAAAATTTCTTTGAATGATCCGTTGTTTGTTTGGATCATAAAAGTCAATTTGCTTAAATCTTGGTCATTTTGCAAGATGAATCTTTTATCAAATAATTTATCGGAATATTTTTCTTGAAACAATGGCTCACCATTTTCATCTAGTACAAATACTCTAAAACTTTTTCCGGTTTCGTTGTTGAATTTTACATTGAAGAAAATATTTTCTTCAGTGGTCCCTACAAATTTCACTTCTACATTTTTAGACATTGGATCGGTTTCATTTTTTGAAACTGTTGTTGCATTTGCAGAAAGTAAAAATATCACAGCAAATAAATTGCTTAATAAAAATCTTTTTGCGATGGTGTTAATGGTTTGCTTTTGCATAACTTTTTATTTTAAACATGAATAAATAAATACTTGATGGCACAAGCAATTTTGTTAGGCAAGCAATTGAATCTTAAATGGCAGAAGCAAGGCTTCGAAGTGTTAGATGAAGTAGCAGTATGATCGGAACAATTAATTGAATTTCATCGATAGCTAATTCAAGGGTTAATACTTATAACTAAAAAAGGTAACCTCCATTTAAGAAAATTACCTTGTTATTAAAAAGTTAATGGAGTGCAACTAAATGAATATCAGTTATTTGAAAACTATTTTTTATTTAGTGTTTCCCATAACAAATCTTTTAATTCTGTTAATCCTTTATTAGTAATAGAAGAAATAAATACCAATGGAATATTTGAAGGCAACTCTTTTGCAATGGCTGTTTTTAGTTCTTCGTCTAACATATCAGACTTACTAACTGCAATTACAAAATCTTTTTGCAACATTTCTGGATTGTATTCTTTCAATTCATTTCTAAGAATTTCAAATTCTTTTTTATGGTCGTCACTATCTGCTGGAATTAAAAATAGCAAGGCAGAATTTCTTTCAATATGTCTTAAGAATCGATGCCCTAGTCCTTTTCCTTCTGCAGCTCCTTCAATAATTCCGGGTAAATCCGCTATACAAAAAGATTTGTTATCGCGGTATTCTACCATGCCTAGTTGCGGCTTTAAAGTAGTAAAAGCATAGTTGGCAATTTTGGGTGTAGCCGAAGTAATTACAGAAAGTAAAGTAGATTTTCCTGCATTAGGAAATCCTACCAAACCTATATCTGCCAATACTTTTAACTCTAAATTTTTCCAGCCTTCAATGCCTGGTTCGCCTGGTTGTGCGTGTTCTGGAACTTGGTTAGTAGGTGTTGCAAAATTGCTATTACCCAATCCGCCTCTTCCGCCACGCATCCAAATTACTTCTTGTCCGTCTTCTAATATTTCAACTTCTATTTTTCCTGTTTCTTCGTCTTTTGCAATAGTGCCTAATGGTACTTCTATTATTACATCTTCGCCATCTCTTCCTGTACAATTATTTTTACTACCACGTTCTCCGTCTTCGGCCAATACATTTTTAAAATAGCGTAGATGCAAGAGGGTCCATAAATTGCTGTTACCCCTTAGAATAATATGTGCACCCCTTCCTCCATCGCCACCATCGGGTCCGCCCATTGCAGTTAATTTATTACGCATTAAATGTTTTGCACCCGGACCTCCATGACCTGTTTTACAAAAGATTCTTATATAATCAATGAAGTTATTTTTTTCTGACACTTGGTATGCTAATTATTAAATGAATGCAATTGAATATATGGCAAAGTTACACTAATGTTTGCGGAAAGCAGCATCTATACGCTATTTGGCTATACAATGGATTTGCCTGTTCTAAAACAAGTGCCTTTAAATACAGCCACTTTACTGCCAGCTTGATTGGTTATTGTTATTTGATACAAGCCTGTTGATTGACCATTGTGAATTTCAGTAGTTTCTGCAGTAATAGTATCATTTTCATGAACTGGTTTAATAAAATTAATAGCAGACTCTAATGTAACTGATGCCTTGTTGCGGCCATTACAGGCAAGTGCCAATGCAGTATCTGCTAAAGAGAAAACAATGCCTCCATGCGCTATTCCAATGGCATTGATCATTTCGGGTCTAATACGCAATAATATTTTACTATATCCTTCTTTAATAGCAACTAATTCAATCCCTAACCATTGGCTAAATAAATCATCTGCAATAATTTTTAATGCAATTGTATTGGCTAATTGGTCTTGTTCATTCATATGCTAATTATTGGTTGGTTAAACCACCAACTAAAATGGTTACCATATTTTCTTCTAATTCCGAAGCGCTAATTTTTTGTTTTGAACGGTGCCAACTTTCAATACCACTAATGGCATGTAAAATGATTAATACTGCGGTTGCTGCGTCAATTTTTTTTATTTCATTAGTGTGGATACCCTGCTCAATAATTGCAGCAAATCTTTTGCGATAAATGCGTCGTTGGTTTTGAAAATTTGAAAGATATGGATCCGACAAATGTTTCCACTCTCTGTCACTCACATACACTTCTTCGTAATGTTGAATCATTTCATTGATATGAAAGCGCAATAACTTTTCAATTTTTTCAATAGCTGTTGTGTTTTGAGATTCTACTTCATCCATTTTGTGTAAAAAGCGATTGGCAACACTAAAACATAATTCGTGTAATAATTCGGTTTTTGATTTGATATGGTTATACAAACTAGCTGCTTCAACACCCACAGCTTCGGCTAAATCGCGCATGCTAGCTGCTTTAAAACCTTTTTCTCTAAACAAAGCTGCTGCCTTGGTTACAATCACATCTTTTCTAGAGAGATGGTTGTCTGTTTTGATTCTTGCCATGGCTCGAAGATAAGATACTAACGAATGTTAGCGCTATTTGGCGTAAAAAAACTTTTAATCGTTAGTTTTAGAGATGCATTTGAGGGCCATTTTAAAGCGTTTTAAAATAGTAACCTCCTCCATTAATGCATTCTGCAGAAATACATTAGTTTCGCCGACCAACATTAAATTATATAATATGTCTTTAGTAGTAGTAGGATCTATGGCTTTTGATGCCATTGAAACCCCTTTTGGGAAAAGTGATAAAATTATTGGCGGCGCAGGAACTTATATTGCCTGGTGTGCCTCAAATTATACAGCTGTAAAGCAAATTTCAGTGGTTGGAGGTGATTTTCCTGAGTCGGAACTTACAGCACTCACCATTAGAAATGTAGATTTAGAAGGTGTTCAAATTAAAAAAGACGAGAAAACTTTTTTTTGGAGTGGCCGCTATCATTTAGATATGAATTCGCGTGATACTTTAGAAACACAGTTGAATGTGTTAGAAAACTTTCAACCAGTTGTTCCTGAAAGCTACCAAGATTGTGAGTTTTTAATGTTGGGTAATTTAGCTCCATCAGTTCAAAGAAGTGTAATTGAGCAATTAAAGAATAGACCTAAGTTAATTATCATGGATACCATGAATTTTTGGATGGAAATTGCCATGGATGACTTAAAAAAAACCATTTCAATGGTGGATGTTTTAATGGTGAACGACAGCGAAGCACGCCAATTAAGCGGTGAGTTTTCATTGGTAAAAGCTGCTAAGTCTATCTTACAAATGGGTCCTAAATACTTAATTATTAAAAAAGGCGAACACGGTGCTTTATTGTTCCATGAAAATAAAGTTTTCTTTGCGCCAGCATTACCATTAGAAGAAGTGTTTGATCCTACAGGTGCTGGAGATACTTTTGCTGGTGGTTTTATTGGCCATATTGCAAAAACAAAAGATATCTCTTTCAATAATATGAAAACGGCTATTATAGTTGGTTCTGCAATGGCTTCTTTTTGTGTTGAAAAATTTGGCACACAACGTTTGAGAGAAATTAATAAAGCAGATATTGATAGCAGAATTGCAGAGTTTGTACAACTAGTAAATTTTGATATCAACCTTGTATAATAGGTTGCATTGAAAAATATTTTTGGCATTCAAAAGGTTTCGCAATAGTTTCGCACCGCAATGATAATTTTAAAACATACAAAACGTACCAAGAAACCTCTCTAAAGGGAAGGTAACTCAATGTTGTGTATGCTGAATATACTTAGAGGCCTTCCCAAACTGGGGAGGCTTTTTTTATAAACTAATCACAACTGATACAATTGTAGTTTAAGAACCAATTAATTAATCAATTTCGTAAAAACAATCCCCAAACTGGGGCGGAGGTTAAAAAATGAAAGTAGCCGTAGTAGGTGCCACTGGTTTAGTAGGTACTAAAATGTTGCAAGTATTAGCAGAACGTAATTTTCCAGTTACAGAAATTGTTCCTGTAGCATCTGAAAGATCAGTGGGTAAGGAAGTGATTTTTAAAGGAAAATCGTATAAGGTAGTTAGCATGGAAGATGGTATTGCCGCTAAACCTGCTGTAGCTATTTTTTCTGCTGGTGGTAATACTTCATTAGAGTGGGCACCAAAATTTGCAGCTGCTGGTATTAGAGTAATTGACAACTCATCTGCATGGCGCATGGATCCTACCAAAAAATTAGTGGTACCAGAAGTAAATGCCAATGTATTAACTGCTGATGATTTTATTATTGCAAATCCTAATTGTTCTACGATTCAAATGGTGGTTGCATTACAGCCGCTACATTTAAAATATAAAATTAAACGTGTGGTAGTTAGCACTTACCAAAGTGTTACAGGCACTGGTAAAAAAGCAGTTGACCAACTATTTAATGAGCGCAAAGGTATTGAAGGCGAGATGGCTTATAAATATCCTATTGACTTAAATGTGATTCCACAAATTGATGTTTTCTTAGACAATGGTTACACCAAAGAAGAAATGAAAATGGTGAAAGAAACCAATAAAATTATGCAAGACGATAGTATTCGTGTAACGGCTACTACTGTTCGTATTCCTGTAGTAGGTGGTCATAGCGAAAGTGTGAATGTTGAATTTGAAAATGAATTCGAATTAGCCGAATTAAAAGACATTTTAGCAAATGCACCTGGTATTATTGTTCAAAATGACGATGCCAATCAACTATATCCAATGCCATTATGGGCACACGAAAAAGACGAGGTATTTGTAGGTCGTTTACGCAGAGACGAATCACAAGAAAAAACCTTGAATATGTGGATTGTGAGTGATAATTTACGCAAAGGTGCTGCTACCAATGCTGTACAGATTGCAGAATATTTATTAAGTAAGGGATTGTTATAATTTTTTACTTAGTCTTCCAAAGCCCTATTTAAAAACACAATCATAGGATGCAATGCTTCAAGTGCAATGCTGATATTTTTTACTAAAGACTGCTCGGTTAGTTCCTTGTCTGTGATGGGCGCAATGGCTATCCAACTCTTTAATTTAATATACTCAATGGCGGGGTTGTCTTTTTCATAACCTTTGGGCTCACGGATAAGTGTCATGCCTTCAGATTTATCTAAATCGTTATACTGCGTTTTAAATTTTTTGTTAGATAAAATTTTGTGAAACTCCGTCCAGTTATAATCAATTTCTTGTCGAACCTTTTTTAATTTGTCTGGTTCTGCCATGTACAAACCGCCACCTACAAAACTATTGCCACCTGGCTCAAAATGAAAATAGTAACCTGCGGTAAATGATTTTTTTCCACTACTATTAATACTTGCACCCATATTAGTTTTATAGGGGGCTTTGTTTTTACTAAATCGAACATCTCTATTAATTCTAAAAATACATTCCTTGGCAGTAAGTGTTGCAATCGATGCGTCTTTAGCACCATGCTTTTGAATGATTTGATCTACTAATTGTATGAAATCTAATTTAACTGCTTCGTAATTTTTTCTATTTACATCAAACCACTCTTTTGAGTTATTTTTTTTCAATTGTTTTAAAAATTGCAAGGAGTTTGCTTGTAGCATAGTATCAATTGTTTTGTTCTATAAGTTGTAAAAATTCTACTTCAGAAATAATTTTAATGGTGTTAATTTTTTTTGCTTTTTCTAGTTTGCTACCGGCATCGTCTCCCACAATTAGGTAATTTAATTTACTACTAACACCGGTAACAATTTTTCCGCCATTAGCTTCTACCATGGCTTCTGCATCTGATCTTTTTAGTTGTGCTAAAGTTCCTGTAAAGAGAAAGGTTTGACCTCCCAAACTATCTTTTCCGGCACTTTCTTTTTTAATATTATTTAACTGTAAACCAATTTGATCTAGTGTTTGCAGCATTTTTATATTGTGTTCGTTTTGAAAAAACTCGTGAATACTTTTGGCAACTTTCACACCAACGTCTTCAAGTATTAATAAGTCTTCTTCGGTTTTTGAAATAAAATCAAAAATATTTTCAACTGCATTAGCGAGTGTTTTGGCAGTCGTTTCTCCAACAAAGCGAATACCCAATCCATAAATTAATCGGTGTAATGGTTGCTGCTTTGATCCTTCAATAGCGGCTTGTAAATTATCAATACTTTTCTTTCCAAATCCTTCAATGGCTCCAATGGTTTCAAAAGGCAATTGGTAAATACCTGGAATATCTTTGAGTAGACCAAGTTCATAAAACTTTCGAACATTTGCATCTCCAAAACTTTTAATATCCATTGCGTCTTTGCTTACAAAATGGATCATTTTTTCTACTACCTGTGCCTCGCATTCTATATTAATACAACGCCACACAGCTTCTGTTTCTTCTTTAAATAATTGGCTATTACAAACCGGACATGTTTTTGGAAATTCAATACTAGTTTCAGCACCTGTTCGCAGTTCTGTTAATGACTTAACAATTTGTGGAATAACATCACCCGCTCTTTCAATTAAAACATGGTCACCAATTTTTAAATCTTTCTCTCGAATATATTCTTCGTTGTGTGCTGAAATACTTGATACCGTTACGCCGCCTAAAAAAACCGGATCCAATTTAGCAACTGGTGTTACTGCTCCTGTTCTACCTACTTGAAATTCTACAGAACGTAATTGCGTTGTAGCTTGCCTTGCTTTAAATTTAAAAGCAATTGCCCAACGTGGGTGGTGCGAAGTCATACCTAGCTGCTCTTGCATAGTTAGTTCGTTAACTTTTACAACCATGCCGTCTATTTCATAAGGAAGATCATCTCTTTTAGCTTCAAATTCTGCACAATAATCAATCACTAGTTGAATACTATCTACTACTTTTTTTTCTTTTTGTGGACTTCTAAAACCTAGGTCCCACAATAGTTGTAGCGATCCTGCATGCGAAGCGAGTTCTTTAACAGTCTGCCCGTTTTTTGAAGTATAAAAACTTACATGGTATAAAAATGCGTCTAAATTTCTTTGTGCTACTTCTTTTGGATCCTTCATGCGCAAACTGCCGCTGGCTGCATTTCTAGGATTTGCTAATGGCGCTAACCCTTGTGCAGTAAGTGTTTCATTGTATTGGTGGAAGGCTTGCTTATTCATAATAATCTCGCCCCTAATTTCTATTTGCTGTATGCCATAGTTCGAAAACTTTGCTTTTAAAGGGATTGATCGAATCTGTTTAATATTATTGGTAATATCTTCTCCTGCTACTCCATCGCCTCTTGTAATTCCACGAACCAATAAATCATTTTCATAAATCAGTGAAATACTAGCTCCGTCAAATTTGGGTTCTATACAATAAGTAATTTGTTCTTGGGTACTTAGTTCTCTTGCCTTTCTATCGAAATCTAATAAATCAGTTGCATTGTAACTATTGTCTAAACTCAACATAGGAACCAAATGCGGCACTGTTTGAAAACTTTGGTTCAAACTATTACCCACTCGTTGGGTGGGCGAGTCTACAGTTATTAAGTTGGGGTTTGCTGTTTCAATTTGGCGAAGTTGTTGGTATAATTGATCGTACTCATAGTCTGCAATTAATGGCTCACTCAATATATAATAACGATACTCATGAAATTGCAGCAATTCTTTTAATTGTTCCAATTGCGCTATACTAGCATTTGCAGTTAAAGGCAAGGCTAATAGTTGCTTAGTAGTTGTTTGTAAAGACTGGGTTTGGCTAATAGGATACATGCAATTTAATTGGGCGATAAAGTTAAGTGCTAGATTGGAATAGAACAGTCTTACTATGTAAAAGTTACACATTATCTGATAATATAGTAACTTGGGGCCTGATTGTACAAAATTGCGATTGCATTTTAACTTTTGTGCCCATGAAAAAAAATTATCTAGAAAAAAACAAGCCCGAGCACCTGATAAAGGATGCTAAATTATTAGTGGTAAACTATCCCAAAGTGCCTCTAACTGTTGACTGTGTGATTTTTGGTTTTGAAGAAAACAAGTTGAAAGTGCTGGTTATTAAGAGTGATTTGGAATATTACAAAGAACATTACTCTCTTTTGGGGGATATTGTTAATGACAATGAGGAACTTGATGATGCGGCGTATAGAATTTTAAAGGAGCGAACAGGTATGAACGATGTATTTCTAGACCAAGTACGTGCTTTTAGCCATCCCAACAGACATCCTGGAGGCAGAGTTATTACTGTTGCTTATTGTTCCTTATTAAATATTAACCACCATCAGCTAAAAATTCACGACAATGACCTTAACTGGCATAGTTTGTCTGATTTAACAGAAATGGCTTTTGACCATAAAGAAATTGTAGACCAATGTTATGCTTGGCTTCAAAAGAGAATTCAAGAACATCCGCTTGGTTTTAATTTACTCCCAGTTAAGTTTTCATTGCGGGAATTACAAAATTTATATGAAGCTATTTTGGCTGTAAGCCTTGATAGGAGGAACTTTCGTAAAAAATTTGCCTCAATGGACTTGCTTATAGATATTGATGAAATGGAGCAAGATGTGCCCCATAGACCAGGGAAATTATACAAATTTAATTTTGAGAAGTACGAGAAAAGTAAAAGAAAGTGGATTGGAATTGATTTTTAGATGGTAAGAGCCACCAAAAACCTTTTCTAATTAATAACGCTGCACGAAAAGGGAAGAGAAAAAAAATTTCTTTTTTGTGTAAAAAATACACAACTTTGCACTTAATGTGTTTAATTAACACATTAAGCACGAAAACGATTGCGAACAAATTGCCTTATGAATAGAATCTGCTTAATACTGCTATTGCTTTGCTGTACATTTTACAGTCATGCGCAGCTATTAATTACCACACCAGATTTTATTCTCGAAACATCTAATAGTATTGATATTGTTGCAGACGCAACCAAAGGGAATGCAGGCATTAAAGACTACGCCAATACCACAGATATTTATGTACATATTGGTTGTATCACTTCTTTAAGTACTAGTTCGTCCGATTGGAAATATTCGAAGTTTACTTGGGGCACTACCAATGTTTTGGCACAGTGCACTTATCTTGGTAATAATAAATGGAAATATACTATCACTGGTGGGTTGCGTACTTATTTTGGCATTACTAATGCAGCCGAAAAACTTTTAAAAATCGCTATCTTATTTAGATATGGTAATGGTAATACTAAACTTACCAATACAGACGGGTCTGATATGTTTTTACCAGTGTATGATAATGGAAATGCAGTTAGAATTACAGATCCATTAAAACAACCAACCTATATTTCAATTCCAGAAACCATTACAAAAACAATTGGTAACTCAGTTGCTATAACTGCAAAAGCTAGTGCAGCAGCAGATTTGAAATTATATTTTAATGGCACACAAATAGCAGCTCAAACAGCAGCAACAACTGTTACAAGTGCTGCTACTATTTTAGTTAGCGGTAATCAGAGTATAGTTGCGGAGTCGGTTTTAGGTAGTTCAACGCTAAGAGATACGGTGAATTTTTTTGTAGCAAGTACTACTGTAATTGCGGCACTTCCAACAGGCTTGAAGCAAGGAATTAATTATGAATCTGGCGATACATCTGTAACACTTGTGTTGTATGCACCACTTAAATCAAGGGTTTCTGTTGTGGGTGATTTTAATAATTGGGTGGAAGGCTCTAAATACCAAATGAATCAAACACCCGATGCAACTACATACTGGGTGCGCATTACAGGATTAACACCCGCAACAGAATATAGTTACCAATATATAGTGGATGGTAGTTTAAAAATTGCAGACTATAACACAGAAAAAATCTTAGACCCTTCTAACGACCAATATATTTCAGCCACTACTTATCCAAATTTAAAAGCCTATCCTACAGGAAAAACAACGGGTATTGTGAGCATCTTGCAAACGGCAAAACCTGCTTACAATTGGCAAGTGGCTAATTTTACCCGACCCGATAAACGGAACTTAGTTATCTACGAATTATTAATGCGTGATTTTGTTGCCACTCAAAATTTTCAAACACTAAAAGATACATTGAGCTATTTAAAAAGACTAGGGATAAATGCAATTGAATTAATGCCATTTAATGAATTTGAAGGAAATAATAGTTGGGGATATAATACTAGTTTTTATTTCGCTCCAGATAAAGCGTATGGCAATGAAATGGCTATTCGTCAATTTGTTGATGAGTGCCACAAGCAAGGTATTGCAGTGATTATGGATATGGTATTGAATCATTCATTTGGTCAATCGCCAATGGTGCAATTGTATTGGGATGCAGCCAATAGTAGACCCGCTGCAAATAGTCCTTGGTTTAATCCCATTGCAAAGCATCCGTATAATGTAGGATACGATTTTAACCATGAATCACAAGCTACCAAAGACTTTACAGATAGAGTGATGGAGCACTGGTTAACCAAATATAAAATCGATGGATTTCGCTGGGATTTATCAAAAGGGTTTACACAAGTTGATAATTTAAATAGTGTAAGTGCTTGGGGTAATTATGATGCAAGTCGTGTAGCTATTTGGAAAAGAATTTATGATAAAGAGCAATTGTTATCTAGCAATGCCTATTGTATTCTTGAGCATTTTGGAGGTAATCAAGAAGAGATTGAATTGTCTAATTATGGTATGTTATTATGGGGCAATTCTAACTATTCTTTTAACCAAGCAACCATGGGTTATAATAGTGGTTCAGATTTTCAATCAACTGTTTTTAATAGTAACCAACGTGGATGGTCTAAGCCACATTTAGTTGGATATATGGAAAGCCACGACGAAGAAAGATTGGCGTATAAAAATACGGCTTATGGCAATGCAAGTGGCTCTTATAATACCAAGGATTTAGCTACTTCACTTAAGCGCAATGAAATGGCTGCTGCATTTTGGGCAATGATTCCGGGTCCTAAAATGGTATGGCAGTTTGGTGAATTGGGATATGATTATGCTATTAATACTTGTAGCGATGGCGTTACCATAGATATTAATAATTGTAGATTAAGTTCTAAGCCAATTCGATGGGATTTTTACGCTAACGCAAGTCGTTTATCGCTTTATAATATTTACAAACAGTTATTTGCTTTAAAACTCCGTCCAAATTATTTAAGCACATTCACTACTACTAATTCAACATACGATTTTGTAAGCAATCAAAAATGGTTGAAGCTTACTACCGATAGTTTGAATGTTGTTGTGATAGGAAACTTTGATGTTGTAGCAGGTACTGTGAATATTGCATTTCCTAATACGGGTACTTGGTATAGTTATTTAACAGGAAGTACACGTAGTGCAACAGGTGCTATTGAATCGATTAGTTTACAACCTGGCGAATATTATGTGTACACGAATAAAGATGTACGTAATTTAATTACTACTGCATTGTTGCCTGTTGCGGATATCAATTTGCAAATGCTCTTAAGTATTGCGCCAAATCCTGTAAATCAAAACGCTACTATTCGCTACGATTTACCAGAGAGTGGATTAGTGTCTATTCAAATTCGCAGCATTGACGGAAAAAATAATCAATCAGTATTCAATGGATACCAAGCCAAAGGTTTGCATTCAATGAATTTGTATAATAATGCAACAAGCGTTAAGCAATTTTCTTCTGGTGCATATTTACTTCAGTTGCTAGTTAACGGCAAACAAAAAATTGAAAAATTTATCATTGAAAAATAAAATCCTATGAAAATAAAACAACTAGTTCTATTTAAATATCCAGCGCCTGGATGAATTAAAAGAGCCAAAAACAAAAATTATCACTAACAATTTTATCTATAAAAAACCACAATTTATGAACATTAAACGATTGCTTTTTGCCTTTGTTGTTGTGATGCTCGCATTTGCTTTGCCAGCATTAGCGCAAGACAAAGTGGTTACCGGAAAGGTAACAGACTCAAAAGACGGATCTGCAATTGCAGGGATATCTGTTTTAGTGAAAGGAACAACCATAGGTGTATCTACTGATGCAACTGGTGCTTTTTCTATTAAGGTTCCAGCTTCGGCTAAAACCTTGGTATTTACATCAGTTAACTATGGTACTAAAGAAATGGCTATTGTAAGTGGAAGCTTACAAGTGTCACTTGAGCAAACCAATACTGCACTTAATGAAGTGGTAGTTATTGGATATGGTTCTGCTCGCAAAAAAGATTTAACGGGTTCTGTAACAACTGTTGGCTCAAAAGACTTTGTAAAAGGAGCCATAACTAGTCCAGAACAATTAATCATTGGTAAAGTTGCTGGGGTTGCTATCACTTCTAACGGTGGTGCTCCAGGATCTGGAAGCACTATTCGTATTCGTGGTGGTTCATCTTTAAGTGCGAGTAACGATCCATTGATTGTATTAGATGGTATGCCTTTAAGTAATGGCGGAATTTCTGGGGTTGCTAGTCCATTAAGTATGATTAATCCAAATGACATTGAAACATTTACGATATTAAAAGATGCATCAGCTACAGCTATTTATGGTTCAAGGGCATCTAACGGGGTTATTTTAATTACTACTAAAAAAGGTAAAAAAGGTAAACCAACTTATAGCTTTAGTAGTCAATTATCTGCAGCAACCATTGCTAAAAAAGCAGATGTTTTAACTGCCGACCAAGTAAGAGCCATTGTTTTGGCAAATGCTAATTCTACCATTATTGCAAAAATGGGTACTGCTAATACCGATTGGCAAAATCAAATTTATCAAACCGCAATAGGTTCAGATAATAACTTGAGTGTTGCTGGTAGTATTAAAAATATTCCTTACCGTTTATCGGCTGGATATTTAAATCAAAATGGAATTCTAAGAACAGGAAATTTAGAGCGTACTTCTTTAGGATTAACGCTTAGTCCTACTTTAATGAACAACCATTTAAAGATTGATATTAATCTAAAAGGAACATCAAGCAAGAGCCGTTTTGCTAATCAAGGCGCTATTGGTTCTGCTGTATATTTTGATCCGACTCAACCTATTTATTCTAGCAGCGCAAGATATGGTGGCTATTGGGAATGGTTAAATGCTAACAATATTGCTAGCACAGGTTTAGAAACACTAGCTCCAAGAAATCCATTAGGACAATTAATGCAAAGAGACGACAGAAGTAATGTGCAAAGAAGCATTGGTAATGCAGTAGTTGATTACAAATTACATTTTTTACCAGATGTTCATGCCGTATTAAATGTTGGTTATGATATTTCTCAAGGAACTGGAACTGTTATTGTGAATGATAGTGCTGCCGGTAGTTATAGAAGATTTAAAGATGCAGGTAGTGTGTTTCATGGTGGACAAAATACACAATACAAACAAACCAAAACCAATACTTACTTGAACTTCTATTTAAACTATGCCAAAGATCTTACATCAATGGATAGTCGTATTGAAGCAATTGCAGGTTATGAGTACCAAGATTATAAATCAAGAAACAATAACTACGCCGATTTAACTTACGACAAAACCGTAGTTAGCACGCCTAACTATGCTTTTGACGAACCTGAAAATGCATTGATTTCTTTTTTAGGAAGGGTTAACTATACTTATAAAAATGCGTATGTATTAACTGCTTCAGTTCGTCGTGATGGTTCATCTAAATTTAATCCAGACAATCGTTATGGTGTTTTTCCTTCAGCAGCATTTGCTTGGAAAATTAAAAATGCATCTTTCTTGAAAAAAGTAGATGTAATATCTGACATGAAATTAAGAATTGGATATGGTGTTACTGGTCAACAAGATGGCATTGGTAACTACGATTATATTTCTTACTATAATTTAGGTAGCGCAACTGCTAGCTATCAATTAGGTAATACGTATTATCAAATGTATCGTCCGGGTGGCTATTATTTTAATAGAAAATGGGAGCAAACAGCTACTAAAAATATTGCCTTGGATTATGGCTTCTTAAACAACCGTATTACTGGTAGTATAGAATATTACGATAAAACAACTTCTGATTTGTTGAATGAAATCAACCAACCAGCTGGTACCAATTTCTCAAACAAAATTGTAGCGAATGTTGGTAGCATGCAAAATAAAGGGGTTGAGTTTACAATCAACTATCAATTAATTCGTTCTAAGAATACTACTTGGGATATTGCTTTTAACGCAACCTACAACGAAAATAAAATTACCAAACTAACTATCTCAGACGACCCTACTTATGCAGGTGCACGATATGGTGGTATCTCTGGTGGTACTGGTAATACTATCTTGATTAATTCTGTAGGATATAATCGTGGTTCATTCTTTGCATTCAGACAAGTGTATGATCCTAAAACAGGTAAACCAATTGATAATCTATTTGATGATGGCAATAGAGATGGTGTAATTAATGAAAAAGATTTGTATCAATACAAAGGATCAGATCCTACCATGTTCTTTGGATTTAGCACAAATGTTGCTTATAAAAATTGGAATTTCGGAACAGTTGTAAGGGCTAATGTGGGCAATTATTTATACAACAATATTGCTTCTAGTTCTGGTACTATTCGTAATATCATCAATCCACTTGGCTATGCCAACAACGGATCTGCCGATTTACTGTATACTAATTTTAGTGGGAATGGTACAAACTATTACTTATCTGATTATTATATTCAAAATGCCTCTTTCTTAAGAATGGATAATCTTTCATTTGGCTATAACGTAGGAAAAGTTTTTAACAATAAAGCAAATCTTCGTTTTAGTGCCAATGTTCAAAATGTATTTGTCATTACAAAATACAAAGGATTAGATCCAGAAATGAATGGCGGTATTGATAACAATTTTTATCCAAGACCTAGAACAATAGTGTTTGGTTTAAATCTTGATTTTTAATCTTAATACAAGTAATAACATAAAAAAATAATTATGAAAAAGAATATTTTTAAAATCGTTATAACTGCGGCCTTATTTGTGAGTGGTTTTGCGTCTTGTACTAAGAAGTTAGACCTTCTTCCTACAAATGACATTACAGCTACCCAAGTATATAGTACGCCTACCGGTTATAAACAAGCATTTGCCAAAGTATATGGCAGCTTTGCTTTAACAGGCAATCAAGGTCCTTCAGGAAATGGAGACATCCAAGGCATCGACGAAGGAACATCTGATTTTTTACGTTTGTTCTGGAAAGCACAAGAATTAAGTACCGACGAAGCAGTAGTTTCTTGGGGTGATCCTGGTATTCAGGATTTTCACAACATGAACTGGTCTTCAAGTAATCCAATGTTAACAGGATTATATTATCGTTCATACTATCAAATTACTTTGTGTAACGACTTCATCAACCAAGCTTCTGATGCTAATTTGGCCTCAAGAGGAATTACAGGTGCTGATGCCGATGCCATTAAAGTATATAGAACAGAAGCTAGATTTTTAAGAGCTTACCAATACTGGGTAATCATGGACTTGTTTGGAACTGGCCCTTTTGCAACTGAAAAAGATGCACTAGGATCTGTACTGCCAGAACAAGCAAGTAGAACACAATTTTTTACTTATGTAGAATCTGAACTAAAAGCCATTGAAACCCTTTTAGTAGACGCTAAGAAAAACGAATACGGTCGTGCCGACAAAGCTGCTGCATGGTCTTTGCTTTCTCGTATTTATTTAAATGCAAGCGTTTATACTGGTACACCAAAATGGACTGAAGCAGCAACCTATGCTAAAAAAGTAATTGATGCTGGTTATGCTTTAATTCCAAATTATACGCAACTAATGTTAGCGGATAATCATTTAAATACTAGTGAGTTTATTTTGACCATTAATTTCGATGGATTAAAAACGCAGAACTGGGGTGGTACAACTTTTTTAACACACGCTGCGATAGGCGGATCAATGACCGCATCTGCTTTTGGAGTTGATGGCGGATGGAGTGGTATTCGTACTACTAGTAGTGTACCTGCATTGTTTCCAGATATTACAGGAACTGCCGACAAGCGTTCTCAGTTTTATACTTCAGGACAAAATTTAGATATTTCTGACCTTACTGCATTTAAAGATGGTTATGCAATTACTAAGTATAAAAATGTAACAAGAACTGGTGCTACTGGTTCAAGTTTAACTTTTCCTGATGTTGATTTTCCATTGTTTCGTTTAGCAGAACAGTATTTAATTTATGCCGAAGCCGCTACTCGTGGTGGTGGTGATGCAACTGTTGCTTTAGGTTATATAAATATGCTACGTACGCGTGCTTATGGAAATGCTACAGGAAATATTACAGCTGCGCAATTAACAACCGACTTTATTTTAGATGAGCGCGGACGTGAATTGTATTGGGAAGGTTTTAGAAGAACTGATTTAGTTCGTTATAACAAGTTTGTTGAATCTACTTATCTATGGCCATGGAAAGGCGGCGTGAAAAGCGGTACTTCCGTTAGTTCATTTAGAAAAGTATATCCAATACCTTCTTCTGATATTTCATCAAACGTGAAATTGGTTCAGAATCCAGGATATTAATAATAGTAGCAGAAAGAATTTAAACCTTCTTTCTGCTTAATAAAAATTAACTCAATAAAATAATTGTTATGAAATCAATCATCTCAAAAATATTTTTCATAAGCGCCGCGGCTTTATTGTTCGGCTCTTGTAAGAAAGATGAAGCACAGCAGATATTTGCAGGTGGTAAAGCACCTGTTCTTGCGGCTTCTGTATCAGGAACCATTCCATTGTCTTTTGCAGTGGAAGACCAATTAGGTGTAAACTTTACATGGACAAATCCAAATTATCAATTTGGAAATGGCATCAGTTCTCAAGACGTTACTTATGCTATGGAAATTGACAAATCGGGCAATAATTTTGCAGGCGCAAATAAAGTAACTATTTCTATTGCAAAAGATTTAGGAATAGTATACACGCAAAAGCAATTTAATATTGTATTGAGTGCTTTGAAATTTACAATTGGTGTAGCATCTAGTATTGATGTACGTATTGTTGCAACTATCAATAATGTAGAAGCTACTAAACTCACTTCAAATACATTAGTTTTTTCTGTAACAACCTATAATCCTCCTCCAAAAGTAGCAGTACCAGCAGGTGGCGTTTTGTACTTGGTGGGTAGTGCAACAGCAGGTGGATGGACAAATCCAGTTCCGGTTCCAACACAACAGTTTACCAAAGTAAGCAATACACTTTATACCATCACAACAACATTAACTGGTGGACAAGAATACTTATTCTTGCCTTTGAATGGCGATTGGGGTCATAAGTTTGCTTGTAACAAAACGACTGCGCCTCCTTCAGGGGAAGCAGGTGGCGTTTTTGGATATGATTTTGCTGACAATTTCCCTGGACCAGCGGCTAATGGAAAATATAAAATAGATGTTGATTTCCAAAGCGGAACCTATACAGTTACTAAACAATAATTTTTTAAAAGATAGAATTGATAAGCAGTTATGAATTCATCCAACTAAAAAAACACTTATGAAATATTTATTAAAAATTAGCTTGTTTACTGTATTGCTTGCAACAGTATTCACGGCTTGTAAAAAAGTCGATAATTTGCCATTTTATGCAAATGGCACTGCGGTAGTTTTAACTGGCTCATCGGCTAATATTACACCAACACCAAGCGACTCAAGCAAAGTGGTTGCAACATTTTCTTGGACAAATCCTAATTATGCAACAGACTCAAACACTCAAAAATTTATTTTAGAGATTGATTCTACTGGTCGTAATTTTTCTAAATCAACAGTTAGTATTGTTATTGGCAAACCTAGTATCTCTTTTACTGGTCAACAATTAAACAATATTTTAGCAGCATTTGGTTTTGCAGGAGGCCAAACTTTTTCATTCGACGTAAGGGTTACTTCTTCTTATGGTAACAATAACGAACAATTGAAATCGAATGTGCTTTCAGTTAAAATATCTTCTTATTTAGTACCTATCACCCTTGTACCGTCTTCTACAGCAGACCTAACATTGTTGGTGACTAATGCAAGTAATAAAGCCATTTCATTCAACTGGAATGAAAGTGGGTATGGTACTAATGTTATTAACTATGCTTTACAAATGGATGTAGCGGGCAACAACTTTGCTACGCCACAAGTACTAAAAACTGGTACTACACTAACTTCAAGTATTACAGTGAATGACTTAAATTCTATGGCAATTGCTGCTGGAATTATTGGTGGTTCTACTAAATCAATGGAGTTTAGGGTGGTAAGTTATTTGGGAACAACCTATGTAACCAAAATGGTCACTTCAAATGTGGTTGCTGTTAAAGTAACTACGTTTACCCCAGTACCACCAGCATTGTATATTGTAGGTGATGCAACTGATGGCGGATGGAATAATCCAGTTCCTTTGCCTTCGCAACAGTTTTCTAGAATTGACGCAGTATCGTATGGTATTGTAGTGAAGTTAACTGCTGGAAAGAGTTATTTATTATTACCAACTAATGGAGATTGGGGTCGCAAATACGGAGGTGCAAGCGCAACAGGTGGTGCTTTATTAGCTGACAATGCTGTGCCTGGTTCAAATACACCATCTCCTGCAACCACTGGTATGTATGAAATAATAGTAAACTTCCAAACTGGTACTTATACAGTCAAGCCATTTACTAATACCATTCCTACTGCTTTATTCATTGTAGGTGATGCAACCGATGGTGGATGGGCTAATCCAGTTCCAGTTCCTTCTCAACAATTTACCAAAATTGATGGCGCCTCATTTGGTGCAGTTGTAAAATTAACTACTGGAAAATCTTATTTATTCTTACCTGTAAATGGAGATTGGGGTAAAAAATTTGGCGGCGCAAGTGCAACAGGCGGTGCTTTATTAGCTGATGGCGCAGTGCCGGGTTCTAATACACCAGCGCCTACTGCAACTGGCTACTATCAAATTATTGTAAACTTCCAAACAAATACATACACTGTAACGCCTTATTTAGGACCAGTGCCTCCTCCAAGTAATTTGTACATTGTTGGTGATGCAACTGCAGGTGGATGGAATAATCCAGTACCAACTCCTTCACAACAATTTACGCGCATTAGTTTAACGAACTTTCAGTTGACTATTCCATTAACTGCAGGAAAGGGCTATGTGTTTTTACCTTTAAATGGTGACTGGTCGAAAAAATTTGGCGGAACTAGTGCTACTGGTGGAACCATATTAGCGGATGGTGCAGTACCAAGCTCAAATACGCCATCACCTGCTGTGACTGGTACTTATTTGATTGACGTGAATTTCTTAACCGGACAGTATACGCTTACAAAACAATAAATTAAATATTGTATCGCTTTTAAAACGGTACTAATTCTAATAAATAAACGGTAGTAGGGTTGTCCTGCTACCGTTTGTTTTTTTAATTGCCTTCAAGCATTTTTAAAACATTGCTTACATTGCATAAATAACTTTTTAGATATGCTATATTCGATGACGGGTTACGGAAGGGCTGAACAAACCATTAATGGGAAAACATTTTTGGTTGAAATCAAGTCTTTAAATGGCAAACAGTTTGATCTTCGGTTAAATATTCCATCGCTATTAAAACCATTTGAATTTGAAGTTCGCAACCTCTTAAGCGAAGGATTACAAAGAGGTAGTGTTGAATGTATTATTACACTCAAACAAAATGGTGCTAGCAAGCCCATTTCTATCAATACCGATTTGGCTAAAGCTTATTACCATTCTGTTGCAGCACTAGCAGCAGAATTACATATTGAAACTGGCGATATTTTAAGCACTATTTTAAAATTACCAGATGTGGTTACTAGTTCAACAGAAGTTTTAACGGATGACGAATGGAAGGGCTTTGCACTAGTATTAAAAGAGGCGATTGGATTATTGAATGTCCATCGCATAGACGAAGGAAAATCATTAGAGGCCGACTTATTACTACGTTTAAAAAATATAGAAGAGCAACAAGCATTAATTGTAACGCTTGAACCACAGCGCCGACTGCGCATACGTGAAGGTCTTTTAAAATTGTTGGAAGAAAATGTGGGCAAAGAAAATTACGACCCAAATAGGCTTGAACAAGAATTGATATATTACATTGAAAAAATTGATATTAGTGAAGAGCAGGTTCGATTAAATAATCATTGCAAATATTTTAGAGATATTTTACAAGAAAAGGAACCAAGTAAGGGTAAAAAACTCTCTTTTATTTTGCAAGAATTTGGAAGAGAAATTAATACCACGGGTTCAAAAGCTAATGACGCTGCTATGCAAAAAGCAGTCATTCTAATGAAGGATGAACTTGAAAAAGCAAAAGAACAAATATTAAATGTTTTATAAAATTGCGCCAATTGTATCTTTATAAAAAATTCAGGTCGGTGAAAAATATTTTCTATAGTGTTTTTTTAATTTGCTGCTGCTGGTCTTGCAACAGCTTAGATGTTTTTGAAAAGAATGTTTTCTTTCCTAAGCATGAGTGGGCTTCTAATAATCAACCTAGTTTTGAATTTCAAATTATTGACACTGTGGCTAGTTATCATATTTATGTAGTTATTCGCCACGAAGACGCTTTTAGATACAAAAATCTTTGGTTAAATATTACCACACAAGCGCCTAATGATAAGCCTCTTGCACAAAAAGTAAATTTGGTTTTGGCCAATAATGCCAACGGTTGGCTTGGCACAGGCATGGATGATGTGTTTGATCATCGTATTAAAATTACCCAATCTCCTATCCATTTAAAAAAAGGAACCTATCGTTTTACGTTACAACAAATTATGCGTGAAAATCCTTTAATGTATTTATTAAATGCTGGTATACGTGTAGAAAAAACAAAGCTATGATTGGCTTACAAAAGAAAAAATATGTGTTGGTATCAGTTGTTTACTGGTTTCTATTATCCTACATGTTGGCCGCATTACTATGGTGGTTTATTGCGCTAGAAAAACAAAATAGACTGATTGCGAATATTCGTTTAGGGGAGTTTAAAAAAGACGACATTTCTTATATACTTAAGGTTGCACAAGTTGAATCAGCGGCAAAAAGAAAAACCATACAATATATTGGAGAAGGCCTAACTTTTTTGGGCTTAATTATGTTTGGGGCTGTATTTGTATTTAGAGCTACCCGACGTCAAATTAGGTTATCGCACCAACAACAAAATTTCATGATGGCAGTAACACATGAATTAAAAACACCCATTGCCGTTACACAATTAAATTTAGAAACCTTACAAAAAAGGCAACTAGATGATGGAACCAAACAAAAATTAATTGTAAATACACTTCAAGAAGCCAATAGATTAAATACGCTTTGCAATAATATTTTATTTGCTTCTCAACTTGATGCAGGTATTTATTCAAAACATTTGCAAGAAATTAATTTTACTGATTTAATTCATGGATGTATAGATGATTTTAGAATCAGGTTCCCGCAGCGAATATTTGAAGAAAAAATTAATGAGCATATTTATTTACACGGAGAACCCTTATTGCTTCAATTACTAGCGAATAATCTAATAGACAACGCGCTTAAATATGCACCCAAAGACCAGCCAATTTTGGTATTGTTATCTGAAATTGAAAACCATATTAATTTCAGTGTGATAGACCAAGGTCAAGGGGTGCCCGATACAGAAAAGAAAAATATCTTTGACAAGTTTTATAGAATTGGCAATGAAAATACGCGTCAGGCAAAAGGCACAGGACTTGGTTTGTATCTGTGTAAAAAAATTGCTCAAAGTCATAAAGCAAACATTTCTGTGACAGACAATAATCCGCAAGGCAGTAATTTTACCGTAATATTTAAACAAGCATGAGTCAAGCAATAGCCAATATATTATTAGTTGAAGATGAAGAAAACTTGCACGAGGCCCTTAAATTAAACCTTGTAATGGAAGGGTATTCTATCACTTCTGCTTTTGATGGAACGGCTGCTTTAAAATCAATAGCCAATGAATATTTCGACCTCATTATTTTAGATATCATGCTGCCTGAAATTGATGGGATTAGTATTATTGAAACGGTTCGTGTAAATGCTAATGAAGTACCCATTTTAATTTTAAGTGCAAAAAATGCAAGTGCAGATCGCGTACTAGGTTTAAAAAAAGGTGCCGACGACTATTTAACCAAGCCCTTTAATTTAGAAGAGTTATTGCTGCGCGTTGCGAAATTGATTGAAAAAAATAAAAAGCTACAAGTAAAAGATGCTATTGGAGATGTGTATGAATTTGGCATTAATAAAATAGATTTCAAGGCTCAAAATGCAATATCTTGGAATGGTGAGACGATAGATTTAAGTAAAAAAGAAGCAATGCTTTTAAAGCTACTAATTGAAAACAAAGGAGAGGTGGTTACCCGCGAAAAAATCTTACAAGTAGTTTGGGGCTATAATGTATATCCAACAACCCGTACCATTGACAACTTCATCTTAAACTTCCGAAAATATTTTGAAGACGATAGCCGAAATCCCAAGTATTTTCATTCTGTAAGGGGGGTAGGCTATAAGTATACTAGTTAAATCTGCCTCAAAAAATACAATAAACACCAATAAATTTCGTTTGAAGAGTTCCAAATAGCTATTATGTCTGTTCAAACCATCATTGATTTTCTAGACCCTGTTAATATCGCTTTCTTATCTAACGACGAAGGATTTAAGGAAACTCAGCTGGGCAAACATATTGCAGTTTACGACGAATTCTTTCCAGATATTAGTCATGCAGATATTGTTTTGGTAGGATGTGGTGAAATGCGCGGTGCGGGCATAGAATTAACCAGTACAAGTGCACCAGATGCTATTAGAGCGGAATACTACAAATTGTTTCATTGGCATACTGAAGTGAATGTGGCCGATATAGGCAACGTCAAATCTGGCGCTACATTAGAAGACACTTATGCCGCTCTGCGGATGGTAGTAAGTGAATTAATGGCACAGAAAAAGAAAGTAGTAATACTAGGTGGATCGCATGACCTTACACAAGCGCAATACCAAGCGTATGGCCAAACCAATAGAATCATTGATGTAGTTTGTGTAGATGCCCGTATTGATTTAGATATGGATAGTGTTTTGCCTGCAGATAATTTTTTAGTAGAATTATTAACGGGGATTCCTAATTATTTAAAACACTATAGTCATATTGGATTTCAGAGTTATTTTATGCACCCCGAAATGCTAGAAACCATTAATAAATTAGGATTTGATTGTTATAGGGTAGGCAAGGTAAAAGAACGATTAGAAGAAATGGAGCCTGCTATTCGCAACAGCGAACTATTTAGTTTTGATATTGCTGCCATTCAAAATGCACACGCACCAGCGAACTATTTAACACCTAATGGTTTTAATGGAGAAGAAGCTTGTACACTAATGCAGTATGCAGGTATGAGCACACAATGCGATTCAATAGGTATTTACGGATATATTGCAGAGCAAGATGTTCATGCACTTACCGCCAAGCAAATTTCACACATGTTATGGTATTTGATGGATGGAATATACAAGAGTAAACAAGAAGCTGCACTAGACAATCGTTCGGAGTTCAATGAATTTACCATGGCTTTTGCCGAAGCAGAAACTGTTTTTTTACAAAGTAAAAGAACGGGTAGATGGTGGATGCAATTGCACAATGGAAAATATATTGCTTGTAGTTATACCGACTACCAAATAGCCTGCAATAATGATATTCCAGAACGTTGGTATCGTGCTATAGCACATAGTTAATACTGCATTGAAATTTCTTAACTTGCTAATCATTATAAATTAATTTTCATGCAACGAATTCAAGGAGTTCTCCTGATTTTTATTGTTTTTTTATTTGCTTGCAGCACAGTTAAAAAAATAAATTCTACGGCAGTTTCATTAGCAGCTAATCCACAGACTGAATTATTGGCTGCACCAGATTTAGCGGGTGCCCATATTGGCTTTTCTGTTTATGATCCAACCACAAAAAACTATCTCTATAATTACCAGGGCGATAAATATTTTATTCCAGCAAGTAATACCAAAATCATTACTTGCTATGCTGCTATGAAATATTTGGGGGATAGTTTAGTGGGCCTGCGCTATGTAAATAAAGAGAACGGAACTGTTGAAGTAGAAGCCAATGGAGACCCAAGTTTTTTACATCCAGATTTTCGTTTTCAACCGGTGTATGATTTCTTAAAAAAACAAAATAGCATTTTACTGACCGATCAAAACTGGAAAGCGAAATCTTTGGGAATGGGCTGGGCCTGGGACGACTACGAAAGCGACTATATGGCCGAGCGAAGTATGTTGCCTATTTATGGAAATGTAGTTCATTTTAATAAATCAAAACAGCCACAAGCCATACCCACATTTTTTAATCATCTACTCAGTAATACTACTAAAATCACGAACGGATTTTATAGTATTAAACGTCAATTAAATGCCAATCAATTTAGTGCAGTGCCTTCAAAAAATGTATTTGTAGCAACAGATATGCCTTTTTATACGGGCGATAATGTACTACTCACTAATTTATTACAAGACACTTTAAAAAACAGTGTTCAATTAGCGCATTTTACACTAGAACGCTTGCCAGATGTACATCTTATTCATACACAACCTACAGATAGTTTATTAAAAATTATGATGCACCGGAGCGATAATTTTTTTGCTGAGCAAAGTTTGTTAATGGTCAGTAATCAATTATTAGGCGAAATGTCTTCTTCAAAAATCATTGATAGTTTAATCAATTCAGATTTAAAAGATTTACCGCAAAAACCAAAATGGGTTGATGGCAGTGGATTGAGCAGGTATAATTTATTTACACCGCAAGATTTTGTAGCTGTTTTGTTAAAAATGAAAACAGAATTTGCTTGGGATAGAATCACTACTATATTAGCTTCTGGTGGTAGTGGAACACTTGGCAATTATTATAAAAATATTTCCGGAAAAATTTATGCAAAAACTGGTTCGTTAAGCAATAATGTGGCACTTAGCGGCTACCTAATAACTAAGTCTGGAAAAACATTAATCTTCTCTGTACTTGTAAGTAATTATATGGGATCGGGGCCTGCTATTAGAAAAAATGTAGAAACTTTTTTAACGCGTATTATTGAAAACGAATAATCAAACTATCGTCCAAACATTTTGTCTAAATAATCTTCTTTAAACTCTAAATAGGTAGGGCTACCTGTTGGCGTAACATTCGGGCTGCTGCAAGAAAATAAATCCTCTACCAACACCAACATTTCTTTCTGCGTTAATGCCTGTCCGGTTTTAATGGCTTGTTGACGAGACATACATCGAACTAATTTTTCGCGTTTGCTAAATTTAATATCGTTGCTAAAATGTTTGAATTGTTCAATTAATAATTCAATGGCATGTTTTTCATTACCAGGTAAAATATCTGCAGGAATTCCTTGAATAACAAAGCGGTTATTGTTGGTTGGAATTAATTGATAACCGATGGCTAGTAAATCGGGTAATAAATCATGCAATAGTGCGGCGTCAGCTCCCGACAAATCTAGTTCTATCGGAAACAAACTTTGCTGTGTAGGCATTTGTTGGCCATGCCCGGCAAGGCTATATCTATCGTATAATATTCTTTCGTGTGCAAGTTGCTGATGCACTAGTATAAAACCATTATTTGTAGCGGCAATAATATAGCTATGGTGTAATTGCAATAAACTAGTATCAGGAATAATACTTAGTGTTTTTGACTGATAATCTGGGGTAATTGATTGTTGCTTGGGTGCAGCATAATTAGTGGGTGTATTTTCTTCTGCCGATTGATTTGCGTTGCCATCAAAAAAACTTTTCCAATGTTTTAATTCGCTAGAATGAGATGGCTCAATAAAATGCGCCTGATTTTTTTGTGTAAATGTTTTATACAAGCTAGACGAAACTGCTGCGTCTTTTTTATCGGTCGTAAAAGGTTTGCTAACTGCGTCTAATCCTTGAATTTCTGCATTCAAAGTAAAGTCTAAAGAGGGTGCAATACTAAATTGCGCTAGCGAATACTTTACCGCTGCTTGAACAAAAGCGTAAATAATTTTTTCATCCTCAAATTTAATTTCTTGTTTGGTAGGATGCACATTAATATCCACTTGCGATGGATCTAAATCGATATATAAAACATAGCTAGGAAAACTATCTTTTGCAATCATTTCGTTGAAAGCCGCATTCACTGCATGATTGAGGTAGGCGCTTTTTATAAATCGGTTGTTCACAAAAAAATATTGGTCGCCCCTAGTTTTGCGAGCCGTTTCTGGCTTGCCCACAAATCCATAAATATTCATGTAATCAGTCTCTTCATTTACACTTACTAATTTGGCATTGTATTGCGATCCTAAAATTTGAACAATACGTTGTTTTAAAGAACCTGCCTCTAAATGAAAAACTTCTTGTCCATTACTAGTTAAAGAAAAAAACACATTGGGAAATGCCATTGACACCCTTATAAATTCATCTACTATATGCCGCATTTCAGCTGCATTACTTTTTAAAAAATTTCGGCGAGCAGGCACATTAAAAAATAAATTTTTCATACTAATACTTGTGCCTACTTGAAATGCACAAGCTTCTTGTTTTATGACCGCACTATTTTCTATTTCAATAAAACTGCCCAAACTATCTTCTGCACGTTTTGATTTTAATTCAACCTGTGCAACCGCAGCAATGGAAGCAAGTGCTTCGCCTCTAAAACCCATTGTTTTAATACTGAACAGGTCGTCGATATTTTTTATTTTACTGGTAGCATGTCTTTCAAAACACATTTTAGCATCAACTGCACTCATTCCATTGCCATTGTCAATTACCTGAACCAAGGCTTTTCCTGCATCTGTTATAAATAGTTTCACTTCTGTAGCACCTGCATCTACTGCATTTTCCAATAATTCCTTTACCGCACTAGCTGGCCGCTGAATCACTTCGCCGGCTGCTATTTGGTTAGCAATATTGTCTGGTAGTAAATGGATAATATCTGCCACGCTGCTTGTAATTTGATAAAGTTTGTAAAAATAGCATTATCCCTGTATCTACACGGCTATGTTCCACTAAATTTGCCATTCAATTGTAGAAATATGTTATTGAGTGCAGATATTAAAAAATTAGCCCGTCATTTTGTGCCGGAAAATTATACCCTTACTACCTGGGAAAGCCTAGAGCCCTTTTTTAAAAATCTACTAGACCGAGCCATTGAATCGCCTGCCGATTTAGAACAATGGCTAAAAGACATGAGTGAAATGGAAGCCGTAGTTAGTGAAGACGCATGCTGGCGACAGATTAAAATGACCTGCGATACCACCGATGAATCATTAGAAGCAGCATTTACCTATTTCTGTATGGAGATTCAGCCCCAATTGCAGCCCTATGCCGATTTGCTGAATAAAAAGTTCATTCAATCGCCATTTACTAAGCAACTCGATCAAGCTAAATATTATACTTATTTGCGTAGTGTAGAAAAAAGCATTGAACTTTTTAGAGAAGCAAATATTCCTTTGCAAGCAGAATTAAGCGTGATGCAGCAACAATATGGTGCTATTGCAGGTAAAATGACTGTTGAAGTGAATGGCCAAGAATACACCTTACAACAAGCTGCCAAATTCTTAGAAAGTGATGATAGGTCTTTGCGTGAAGCAGTGTACCGAAAAATTCAGAATCGTCGATTACAAGATAAAGATGCAATGCATAGCTTGTACACGCAATTGATTCAAAAACGAAATGAACTAGCAAAGAATGCAGGATTTGATAATTATCGCGATTATAAATTTGTCGACTTAGGCCGATTCGATTACACCAAGGAAGACTGTTTTCAATTTCACGAAGCTGTAAAATTGCATGTATTGCCCTTGATTGAAAAAATCTATGCTAAGAAAAAACAAAAATTACAAGTAGAAAAATTATACCCTTGGGATACCGAAGCAGAACCCGCTGGCATCGAGCCATTAAAGCCTTTTACTGATGGCAATGATTTGTACGAAAAATCTGTAAAATGTTTTGAGGCCCTCAATCCTTTTTTTGCCAATTGTTTGCGCAAAATGAAGGAGTTAAATCATTTTGATTTAGAAAGCAGAAAAGGCAAAGCACCAGGTGGATATAACTGTCCATTAACGGAATCGGGCGCACCATTTATCTTTATGAATGCTGCTGGTCAAATGAGTGATGTAACCACCATGGTTCATGAAGGTGGACATGCCATTCATTCTTTTTTAGCACATGAACTTGAACTAAGTGCATTCAAAGAATATCCAATGGAAATTGCAGAAGTGGCAAGTATGTCAATGGAATTATTTAGCATGAATCACTGGGATGCATTTTTTAATAATGCCAACGATTTAAATCGCGCAAAAGAACACCAATTAGAAAGAACCATTACTATCTTTCCTTGGATTGCCATTATTGATAAATTCCAGCACTGGGTTTATGAGTATCCACAACACAGTATGGAAGAACGTACCAATACTTGGATGTCTATTCTTAAAGAATTTTCTACTGAAAGCATTGACTACACAGGATTAGAAGCCTATCGCGAAATTGGATGGCAGCGTCAATTACATTTGTTTGAAGTGCCTTTTTATTATATTGAATATGGCATTGCACAACTTGGTGCTATTGGTTTGTGGATGCAATACCAACAAAATCCACAGCAGGCATTGCAAAATTATATGCAAGCACTAAGCTTGGGCGGCACTAAAACTTTGCCAGAACTATACAAAGCGGCAGGTTTAAAATTCGATCTATCTCCTAGTCATATAAAAACATTAATGGAGTTTACTGCACAAGAAATGGATAAGTTGCATTAGAAAAAACCAATCTTGTACATAAAAAAACTGCGTATCATTTATTTGATACGCAGTTTTTTTTATACATCCAAATTGTTTATTACATCAGTATTTGGTATTTAATTTTCATTATTTGTTGGCGGCGCATCTTGCGATGGTTGCTCCGGGGGTGTTTGCTGTTGTCTTGGCTGAATAGGTCTTTGATCTCTTTGAGGCCCACGATTTTGCGGTGGTCTTTGTTGTTGACCTCTATTCTGCTGTGGTCCACGATTTTGTTGATCGCGTTGTTGGCCTTGTTGTTGCGGTCCGCGATTTTGAATAGGTCTGTTTTGTCCTTGGTTTTGTTGTGGCCCACGATTGTCACGATTGTCGGGTCTTCTATCATTTCCACGTTCTTGATCGCGCCTACGCCTATCGTTTTTTTCTAGTGTTTTCAAACTAATTTGACCTACTAAATCTGCAAATGCTGGTTCTACTTCTTTCGCTTTTCCACTCAAAATTTCTACAGCTTGTAATTCATCAACCCTTGTACCTGCTTGGTTTAAACGTTTAATTTCTTTTACACGCGCAATAGTTAAAGGGTAGTGTTTGTTATTATTAGGAAGTATATACCACATTAAATTTTTGAAGATATCTTTCTTAATTAATTGTGCAGTTCCCATTACCGTATCAAGGTTATCGGCATAGTCTGGAAATTGTTGCAATGCATCTAAATAAGTATCTAATTCAAAATTCAAACAACATTTTAAGCGACCACATTGGCCACTTAATTTGGTTTGATTAATGGATAAATTTTGATAACGTGCTGCGGTAGTATTAACGCTTTTAAAATCGTTTAACCAAGTGCTACAACACAATTCTCTTCCACAACTTCCAATACCACCCACTTTTGCCGCTTCTTGTCTAATACCAATTTGGCGCATTTCAACTTTTAGTTTAAAATCACCTGCAAATATTTTAATCAATTCTCTAAAATCAACTCTATCATCTGCGGTATAAAAGAAAGTGCCTTTTTTGCCGTCTGCTTGAATTTCTATTTCACTCAGTTTCATTTGTAATTTTAATACTCGGGCAGCTGCTCTGCTTCGGGCAAGCATTTCTTGTTCGCGACTTTTACTAATATGATAGGTTTCAATATCACGATCTGTACTTCTACGAAGAATTTTTTTGGTTTCAGGACTAAATTCTTCCACCCCTTTTTTCTTCATCTGTAACCGAACAAGTTCGCCAGTTAAGCTCACTTCGCCCACATCGTATCCACCAACACCTTCTACAGAAACGTAGTCGCCTTTTTCAAAATATTGATTAGTGGTATTTCTAAAGAACTCTTTTCTACTTCCTTTTTTAAAGCTGACTTCTATAATTTTACAATTGCTTTCGGGGTCGCTGAAAGGCAAATTCAAGAGCCAATCGTGTACATTTAATCGGTTACATCCGCCAGTGCTACATCCGCCATTGCTTTTGCAGCCATTTGGCGTACCTGTTCCACATGATCCACATGCCATATAATAAAGTATAATAATGGTTAATAAAATTGGGAGAATAAAAACAAATAGGGTATTGCTATTCTCTCCGTTTGTTGCATACCACTGCGATGGCAGCAAATCCCTAATGCATCAAAATTAAGGTTTTGTTCTGAATGATGTGATAGAGTTTAATGGTTAGTGCCTGGAACAAGATTTTAGCGTTGGCATTGCGTTCTATATAATAAGACGCTTTGTCTAACTCTTCTATCAATGCTTGTTGTTGACTAACGGATGCAATTTTATTTAAACGTATAGCGAAGTCTTTTTCTTTTTCAGGCAAAAGGGCATAATCTGGTCCAAGAATCTTAATCCGAATGCTTTGTGCCAATAGGTGATTGAAATAGCGTAAAAACTGTTTCTGCTTTTCGCGACCCAGTTTGGCAGCTTCTTCCACAAATTTCACTTGCGCCAAGGGCCCCCCTTTTAAAGTCGCGTTCAGCCATTCCCTCAATAGGCTCTGCCAGTCTTCGTCGGCGTGTTGTAATAATTGTAAGGCTTCTCGGTAATTGCCATTACTAATACCCGCAATCTGCGCAGCAATATCGGCAGGTGCTTTTGCCCGTTCAACTAGTGCTGTTGCTATTTCTTCGTTGGATAGTGCTGGAATTTTTACTAGTTGGCACCTACTTAATATTGTAGGTAATATCAGTTCGTCATTTTCTGCTACTAATATAAAAAGGGTATTGAGCGGAGGTTCCTCAATTAGCTTTAATAGCTTATTCCCTTCTTTTTTTAAATATTCAGGCATCCAAAGAACTATTACCTTAAAAGCACTTTCAAAACTTTTAAGGCTGAGTTTATGGATAATTTCGTTGCATTCATCGGCAGTAATATTGCCTTGTTTGTTTTCGGCGCCTATAAATTGTAGCCAATCATACACGTTTCCATACGGATATTGTTTAACAAACTCACGCCATTCAGTTATATATAAGTGACTATAGGTTTTTTCGCTAGATTTTCTAGGAATGACTGGAAAAGTAAAATGTAAGTCGGGATGGAGTAGTTGTTCGGCTCGATGGAAATTGGGTTGATTGGCAATTTCATCGGGGCTAATGAATTTTGGAACCGATTCTATGGCAGTCATTCCGCCAAATAGGTCTTCTACCACAGGCGATGGGGCGGGCAAACTCACAACATATTGGGCAAAAGCCAGAGCAAGCGGCAAAGCGCCACTGCCTTCTTTGCCTAAAAAAAGCAATGCATGGCTGAGACGGTTTTGCTCAACCATTTCAGTTAGGTGCTTTTTTACTGTCGATTGACCAATAATATCTTTAAACAACATACAAACCCAATTTCAATTGACCAATACATCTTAAAACAAGACCAAAAACTTATTTCAAATACTTGGTAATTTCTTCGCTATCGGGTGTAACATTACTAGGAAAATAGGCAATCATTTTACCGTTTTCATCTAATAAGAATTTATTGAAATTCCAACCAATGGTAGCATCTAAAACGCCATTTTTTGCTTTACTGGTAAGCCATTTGTAAATAGGAGCTGTGTCATCGCCTTTAACACTCACTTTACTGGCTAGTGGAAAAGTAACACCAAAGCGTGCTTTGCAGAACTCTTGAATTTCGCCATCACTCCCAGGCTCTTGCGCGCCAAAATTATTGGCAGGGAAGCCTACAATCACCAATTTGTCTTTGTATTGGTCGGATAATTTTTGTAAGGCAGTGTATTGAGGGGTGTAACCGCATTTTGAAGCGGTATTCACCACTAAAATCTTTTTACCCTTGAAACTAGCAAAATCAATGGTAGACCCAGTAATTGATTTGACTTTAAAACTGTGGATACTAGATGGCTCACCTGGCAAGGTAAAAGCACTCATTATGGCAATAACAGCAATGGTAATAAAATATTTCATTTTTTAAGTTTTTTTTACAATTAACAACTAAATCTTGAATATGTTAGATAAAATTTTATAAAATCAGCACTTAATTTTTTATTTTCTTCTGGGATAAGTAAAAAATCAATTTTTAAGCCATTTTAGGAGGTGTAAGCAACGGTTGCAATGCTCAATTTTACGCCAGGAGCGCTTAATAAGGCTGACCCGCAGGCCTCTAAAGTTGCCCCAGTTGTGGTTACATCGTCTACCAATAACAGGTGTTTTTGACTAATAATTGCAGCATTTTTTAGTGCAAAAATACCGTTCATGTTTTGCCACCGATTAATTCTATTTTGTTGTGTTTGTGATTCTGAAAAACTTGTACGAATTATAGCATCATTAATAATTGGTTTATTCCAAATCGATTGTATTCCTTGGCAGATAATTTCAGCTTGATTGTATCCACGCATTGATTGCTTTTTTTTATGCAATGGTAACGCAATGATGGCATCAATATTCGTATAATTTGTTGCATTCTTTAAATGAAACCCCATCATACGTCCTAAAAAATATCCGGCAGCAGTATTTGATTTGTATTTGAGCTCAACTAGTAAGTGCTGTATTAAAGAATCTTTGGTAAAATAATAAGCAGCACCAGCTTCTTGTAAGTCAAGTCTACCATAAAAAGATTTTTCTACAGGGTTGTTTTTACGTAGAAAAAAATCAGTAGTAGGCAATGATTGTTGACAACTATAACATACAATTGCTGATCTATCTAGTAAATCAACACCACATCCCTCGCAATAGTGCGGAAAAAATAAATGCAGGGTATCTGCTATGCAATTTTTTATGATACGAACCATGCAACTAAAATACTACCCAACTACCTTTATTCTAATAAACTAAAATAATTGTTGGTATACTTCGTCAACTTTTGCAACGGCTATTACTTGAATGGAGTAGTTTTTTGGATCAAAACTTTTTTTGTTATACCTAGAAACGATTATTTTTTCAAAACCTAATTTTTCGGCTTCTGCAATACGCTGTTCAATTCTATTGACGGCTCTTATTTCGCCATTTAATCCAACTTCTCCTGCAAAACAAATATGACTAGGTAAAGGAACATCTTCGTAAGAGGAAAGTAGTGCACAAATTACTGCTAAGTCAATTGATGGGTCTTCTACTTTAATGCCTCCAGCAATATTTACAAAAACATCTTTCATGCCAAACTGAAATCCACCTCTTTTTTCTAAAACAGCCAATAATAATTGTAGTCTACGGAGGTCGAATCCAGTAACTGTTCTCTGCGGTGTGCCATATACACTCTGCGTTACAAGGGCTTGCACTTCAATTAGTAATGGTCGCATTCCTTCTAAGGTTGCAGCAATGGCACTACCACTTAATTGTTCGTCTCTTTGTGCAATTAAAATTTCGGATGGATTAGCAACAATGCGCATTCCTTCGCCAGTCATTTCATAAATTCCCAATTCAGAGGTGCTTCCAAAACGATTTTTTAGGGTACGTAAAATTCTATAAGCGTAATGTCTATCTCCTTCAAATTGTAAAACAGTATCAACTAAATGTTCTAACACTTTTGGTCCGGCAATAGAACCATCTTTTGTAATATGCCCAATTAAAAATACAGGGGTACCTGTTTCTTTTGCAAAACGTTGAAATTCTCCGGCACATTCTCTTATTTGCGATACACTTCCTGCCGAAGAATCAATCAAATTAGATTGTAATGTTTGAATAGAATCAACAATTACAATTTGTGGTTTGAGTTTTTTTATTTCTTGAAAAATGGTTTGAGTAGATGTTTCTGTGAGCAAGTAAAAATTTTCGTTGGAAATTTTTAAGCGATCGGCGCGCATTTTTATTTGCTGTTCGCTTTCTTCTCCGCTAATATATAAAACAGAATGTTGGTTCATCCATAATCCAACTTGTAAAAACAAAGTGCTTTTACCAATGCCTGGTTCTCCGGCCACTAAAATAATACTACCCGATACAATTCCGCCACCTAACACTCTATTCAATTCTGAATCGGTTGAATCAATTCTTTTTTCTTCTTTTGTTAGCACTTCATTTAGTGCAATTGTTTTTACAACCCTTTTTGTGTTGTGGTAATTATTCCAATTTTCTTCTTTCTCAGTTCCTTTGTCGAGTATCTCTTCTACAAAAGTATTCCACTCCGAACAGGCCACACATTTACCAATCCATTTTGCACTTTCGTAACCGCAATTACTGCAAAAAAATGCCTTCTTAATTTTGCTCATATAATAAAGATAAAAATTATGCGGTGCAAATGAAAACTAAGTTATAAATAGCAAAAAAAGTAGAGGAGAATTCGCGTAAAACTATTGCTATCATTAGGCAAAAGGGTCAACATTGCTGTTGACCCTTTTTTACTTACTAACCCATTAAATTCTACTACTAAATTACTAAAATGGGGCATACGGCAACATTAAATTTTGGATATTTTGAATAATTTTTTTTCCAAAAATGAGAATGGATACCCCCTAATACTTTTGTTTAAAGCACAAAAAAACCAGGTACTGTTCAAGTAACTGGTTTTCAATAAGTTTAAGCCAAACCCTAATTTTAGTGCTTAAACAAAAATTCATATTAAATTAAAACTTAATCTCTTCTTCGTGTTCGTTAAAGAATCGAAACTCAATAATGTGGTAGTTATGGTTTGCCTGTGTTTTCAGGTTAATCTTGTATTTACGCTTCCATTGTTTGATAATAGGATTGAAGAATCCCTTGGTTAGGTGCGAGTATACAATTGGATGGACGGCTAAAGTAAGTGCTTTGTGTGCATGGGTAACTAGGTAATGCAAACGCTTTTCAATTTCATCTTCTAATATTAATGTAGAAGTAATTTTTCCTGTGCCATTACAAGCAGGGCAAACCTCCGAGGTATTAATATTCATTTCGGGGCGCATACGCTGCCTAGTAACCTGTAAAATACCAAATTTCGATATTGGCAGCAAGGAGTGGCGCGCACGATCGGTTTTCATAAAACCTTCCATCGCTTCGTGTACCTTACGTTTGTTGTCGGGCAATTTCATGTCAATAAAGTCAATAACAATAATGCCTCCAATATCTCTAAGCCTTAATTGACGGGCTATTTCCTCTGCTGCTTCTAAATTGGTTTCAAGCGCGTTTTCTTCTTGGTTATTGCTTACACTTTTATAGCCGCTATTAACGTCAATTACATGCAAGGCTTCTGTATGCTCAATTATTAAATAAGCACCACTAGGTAGGTTCACTGTTTTACCAAAAGCCGATTTTACTTGTTTGGTAATTCCAAAATGGTCAAATATGGCGCCAGGAGTGGTATAATGGGTTACAATATCTGCTTTGTCTGGGGCGATACGTTGAATATAAGCGTGGGTATCTGCGTAAATAACTTTGTCGTTAATTACAATCCTATTAAAGTCTTCGCTCAATAAATCACGCAGGATACTGGTGGTTTTATTTTGCTCACTCATTATTTTGTTTGGAGCAACCGCACCTTTAAGGTTGGTTTGAATCGTTTTCCAAATAGCTTCTAAACTTAATAAGTCTTGGTGTAGTTCTGCTGTGCTCTTGCCTTCGGCAGCCGTACGTACAATAACACCAAAATTCTTTGGACGAATGGCGTCAACAATTTTATGGAGTCTTTTTCTTTCTTCGGAAGAATGGATTTTTTTAGATACAGCTACAATTTCATTAAAAGGGGTAAGTACTACAAACCGTCCGGGTAATGATAGCTCGCAACTTAACCGTGGTCCTTTTGCGGCAATAGGTTCTTTTAAAATTTGTACCAATACATTGGGCTTACCATTCAATACCTCATTAATCTTACCAGTTTTTACAATTTCTGCTTCTGACTGAAATTTGGCAAAATCAAACCCATTCTCTTCTTTATCATGCATGGCCACTTGCGTGAACTTGATAATGGAACGGGCATAAGGGCTTAAGTCGGTATAGTGTAAGAATGCATCTTTTTCAAACCCAACGTCTACAAATGCGGCATTCAATCCGGGAATTAGTTTTTTTACCTTTCCCAGGTATAAATCGCCTACAGCAAAGCTAGCGTCTGCTTTTTCATTGTGCAGTTCTACCAGTTTTTTGTCTTCCAACAAAGCGATTTCAACGCCAGTGGGGGCAACATTAATTATAAGTTCTTTGTTCACAAAATGGCAACTTTTAGATACAGAAAATCAGGCCGGTATTCGGCATGTTACAAAACACTTGTATCCGTAATACTCGCCAGCTGAAAGGAAGGAAAAGGTAAAAGTTGCAGCTCAGGAAAGGTGCGTGGCTAAATTCAGATTAGTGTTAAAACCCCATCCCGATCGCTCGAGACGGGGTTTAATATCATAGTTAATAGAAAAAGAACTATTTATTCTTTTTCTTATGACGATTTTTTCTTAAACGTTTTTTTCTCTTATGCGTCGCAATTTTATGACGCTTTCTCTTCTTACCACAAGGCATACCCAAGTAATTTTATATAGTTAAAAAATAAATGTTATTTCCCTAATTCAATGATTCTCTTATCAAGTGCTTGTTTCGCTTCTGGTACTTTTACCAGTTGTTTTGCTATTTGATACCATTTAATGGCATTTGTTTTGTCGCTTTTCAGCTCATAACATTCTGCTAGGTTAAATATCGCTTCTAGGTTTTCAGGTTGTTTTTGCAACACTAGGTTAAATCTTTCTATGGCTTTGTCGTATTGACCACTTTTTTTGCCTCCCATGCCCAATACCATTTGGCCATATAGATTTTCCGGGTGTGCTTGTACTACCTTTCTTACCTCTAAAATCCCTTCCATTGGGTTGTTAGAAATATTGCCAAACATGTAGCAAATTCCCAAGCCAATTTTTGTAGAATCGTTCGTAGGATTGATTTCCAGAGCTTTATCTAAAAGAACTTTTGCATTCTTCCCCAACCAGTTTTGCATGGCAGGTTCTCCTTCTGTTAATAGGTTGTCTAAAAACAGTTGGGCGGCAAAGGTGAGGCTTTTTTCAGAATTTTCCAACTTCGCTGATTCCGCAGTGTAATATGCGTATGGTTCAAAGATGTGCGCTGAGTCGGCCCAGAACCTAGCTAGCTGATGAAAAACGTGCAATTGTTGGCTTTTTACATCGCCTCTAACTACCGCATTTTCTAATAAAGCAATACGTTGTGCTTGTTCTGGATTGATTTTTAGTTTGGCTTTTGCTAAAATAGTTTCTGTTGTAACCGATTGTTCTGCAGCTGCTTGAGGTGCTTTACTAGGGCCATCGGCCGATTTTGGGGTATTGGTATTGCCAGCAAAGTATAACAAACCAGCTACTACTAATCCAACTATAACAAAACCTAATTGTTGTTTTTTCACAAAATTTTTTTGTGCAAAGTTACCCCTCCTTACGTTTGGTTTTCACTTCAGTAACAAATTCTTTTGCAGGCTTAAATGCAGGAATAAAATGTTCAGGTATTTCTACGGCCACATTTTTTTTAATGTTTCTACCTATTTTAGCGGCTCTTTTTTTGGTAATAAAACTTCCAAATCCTCTGATATAGATGTTTTCTCCATTAGCCAAACTTTCCTTAACTTCTTTAAACATCGTTTCTAATGTAACCAATACATCCACTTTAGGGATACCAGTTTTTTCAGAGATTTGGTTGATTAGGTCAGATTTTCTCATAATCTTAATTTTTTTTTGAACGGGTTTTATAAAAATTAGACAATTTTTCTATGCAATTTAAATGTAAGTTAATATAATTTAATAAGTGTTACTAATTGATTGATAAATGGTTAAAGAGGCTTTTTTAGCGGTGAACTATCAAATGAATTAGGTTTGTTTAATTTTTATCTAATAAAATTAATTGGAAACTAAACTCTCATTTGATTATTCTTTACTTTCAACCTGAGCATGAAAAAAGTATTTACACGCAATTTAGTAGATTGGCATCAAACTGAAAACAATAGGCAAATGCCCTGGAAAGGCGAGAAGGATCCTTATAAAATATGGCTCAGTGAAATCATTTTACAGCAAACAAGGGTTGAACAAGGTCTGGCATATTATGAAAAATTTATAGCTGCATTTCCTACTATTAAAGAATTGGCAAATGCAAAAGACCAAATTGTTTTTAAAATGTGGGAAGGATTAGGGTATTATAATAGGTGTAAAAATTTATTACATACAGCAAGGTTTATTACAGAACATTACAAAGGAAAATTTCCCAATACCTACGAAAGTATTTTAACTTTAAAAGGGGTTGGGCCATACACCGCATCGGCAATTGCCTCTTTTGCTTTTCAATTACCCTATGCCGTAGTTGATGGAAATGTGTTTCGGGTATTGTCCAGGGTATTTGGAATTGCCACGCCAATTGATTCAACCCAAGGCAAACAATTATTTAGTGAATTAGCCAATCAACTACTAGATAAGCAGTCTCCGGGGAATTTCAATCAAGCTATCATGGATTTTGGGGCGACTGTTTGTAAGCCATTCTCTCCAAGTTGTACGCAATGTCCTTTAATGCATCATTGTAAAGCGTTTAAAGATGGCTCAGTAAATAGTTTGCCAATAAAAGAAAAGCAATTATTAAAAAAGAAACGCTGGTTTAATTACTTCATTTTCGAACACAAACAATCGATTTTAGTAAATCAAAGAATGGCCAAAGACATTTGGGAAAACCTATTTGAGTTTTATTTAGTAGAAGCCCCAGAATTAATTGTTTGGGATAACCAACGAGTACTTGATTTTTTAAAGAACCAATTAGGCATTCAGTCGGCGGTATTGCATGCTATATCAGCAGTTGCAGTACAGCAACTTACCCATCAACAAATTAAGGCGCAGTTTATTAGAGTTAAACTACTTAAAAAGCCTGAATGCTTTATAAAACAGCAGTGGCAAGCGGTTACGGCCATTAATGAGTTGCCTTTTCCTAAAATTATTACCCAGTATTTAGTGAATGAACCTTTATTGGTTGAGTAATTAGTGTTAGGGCTATTTTTTAGCTTGATTTATTAAATGCAATCATTTTATTTGATAAAAATGGGTAATTTTAAAAGAGCATAGTATTAAAATACAGACTGTAAATAAGTTAAGGGTACTGAATAGTTGGGTAATGTGTATTTTTGTTTAAATGCAGTTTGCATTATTATGGTTGATTGTTTCATTAAAAACAAGCATTTTGGATTATCATTTGGGTTGGAACATGTTATTATCTGCGCCAGTTTTATTATCAGCCATACAGGCGCAGGGCACCACGGTGTTGGTGATGGTTTTGCTTGTTTTATTGTTTTTATCCTTTGTTTTAGCAGGGGCTGAAGTTGCTTTTTTTTCGCTCACATACAAAGACATTAATTTATTAAAATCAAAACAACAGCCGCCGTATAAGCGTGTAGTTGATTTATTAGAAGAGCCTAAAACATTACTCGCTTCTTTATTAATAGCCAATAGTTTTATCAATATCTCTATCATTATTATTTCAAACTTGTTGATAGATGACATGTTTAATTTTGAACGATTCGATGCCGTGTGGGTTGAGTTTGTTATTAAAGTAATTGCTGTTACATTTTTATTGGTGCTGTTTGGAGAAGTAATGCCAAAAGTTTTAGCCACTAATAATAATATTCGATTTGCAAGAGATTTTGGTGGGATTATTCAAGCAGTATCTTATGCTTGCGCAGGGTTGAGTAAACGATTGGTAAATTTTTCTGATGTAATAGAAAAGCGATTAGCTAACAAAACAAACGGTTCTTTTAGTTTAGAAGAATTAGACCATGCTATTGATTTAACAACTGATAGTACTGCATCGGAAAATGAAAAAAATATTTTAAAGGGGATTGTAAAATTTGGAAATATTACGGTAAAGCAAATCATGAAAACCCGAATGGATGTTCATGGTATTAATGAGTCGTTTAGTTATGGTAAGTTAATTGAATCGGTAAAGGATTTACACTATAGTAGGTTGCCCGTTTATAAAGAAGATTTAGACAATGTACTAGGAATGATTCATACCAAAGATTTAATTCCATACTTACATGAGGCGGATGATTTTAACTGGCATTCACTCATGCGTCAGCCATATTTTGTACACGAACAAAAATTAATTGAAGACCTTTTAAAAGAGTTTCAGTTTAAGCGAATTCATTTTTCGGTAGTAGTAGATGAATTTGGTGGAACTAGCGGTATTGTTACATTAGAGGATATTTTAGAAGAAGTGATAGGAGATATTAAAGACGAGTTTGACGAAGAAGAAACAGGACATAAAAAACTAGACGAATACAATTATTTATTTGAAGGTCGCACCATGCTAAATGATGTTTGTAAAATTATGGAATTGCAAACAGATATTTTTGATCAAATAAAAGGCGAGAGCGATTCTTTGGCAGGACTAGTATTAGAAATTGCTGGAGAAATTCCACAGAATGGACAAATAGTAAATTCAGGAGATTTTGAATTTACTGTTTTAGACGTTGCAAAAAATAGAATCAATAAAATTAAAATTACTATCAAGCCTCAAGCATTTGAATAGCAGTATTAACAAACAGCTTATTGGATTTAAAAATTATTGACAAATGGCTATTCAAAAAATAAAATATATTTTATTCGTAACTATTTTTTCTTATCTCATTATTTCATGTAATAGTAGTTATACGCCAAAGCCAATTGGGTATTATGCTATTTCATTTCCTAAAAAAGTGTATCAGGTTTTTGATAAGCCTGGCTATCCTTATACATTTGAATATCCTGTGTATGCAAACGTAGTAAAAGACAGTACTTTTTTTGGAGAAACAACCGAAAATCCTTGGTGGATTAATATTAATTTTCCAGAATTTGGTGGCCGTATTTATGTTAGTTACAAAGAAATTGGCAAGAATAATTTTGATACGCTTATTAAACATGCTTACACACTAACAGGAAAGCATAGTTCAAAAGCGTATTCAATAGATGACTCTTTAATTAATACGCTCAATCGTGTGCATGGTGTGTTTTTTTCTGTAGGAGGAGACGTAGCAACCGCCAACCAGTTTTTTTTAACCGATTCTACCAAACATTTTTTAAGGGGTGCATTATATTTTGATGCTACTCCTAATGCCGATTCATTAGGAATTGTAAACCAGTTTTTATTGGCCGACATGAAGCATATTGTGAATACATTCAAATGGCGAAACTAAGTTTGAACCGTTATCTTTGAAAAACAACAACTGAAGATTAGTAGCATGATAGCAATTGATAATGTATTAATAAGTGAAGCGATTATTGACGAGCAATTTGTATGCGACTTGAGTAAATGCAAAGGCGGCTGTTGCGAAGATGGAGATGCAGGTGCACCAATGGAAAAATGGGAATTAGAAAAACTCAAGGAATATTATGAGGTAATTAAGCCTTATATGACAAATGAGGGCATTAAAGAAGTAGAACGTCAAGGCAAATATTTATATGATCAGGAGTTTGGCTGGGTAACCCCTACTATTAACGGAGAAATTTGCGCCTATGGCTACCGCGATAAATGGGGTGTTATTAAATGTAGTATTGAAGAAGCATATAACGAAGGAAAACTAGACTGGAAAAAGCCAGTAAGTTGTCACTTGTTTCCTATAAGAATTCAACCGAGCAAACATGATCCGGATATTGAGTACCTAAATTACGAACCGCGCGAAGACCTTTGTCAGGCAGCCTGTAGTTTGGGGAAACACCTTAAAATGCCTGTTTATGTATTTTTAAAGGAATCAATTATTCGCAAATACGGCACTGAGTTTTATGAAACTTTGGAAGCAACGGCCAAAGAATTAAACAAAAGAAAATAAACAAATGAAAGATACAGCAGCATCTTTTATCGCAAAAAGCACCATCAAATCTGCCGATTTAGACCATCGCAGAAAAATCAATTTTAATATTGGTAAATACAATGCCGTAGTGCCCATTGGCAAACAGCAATTTAGCGATGTATTGCTTGCTAGAGAAAAAGCAAAGAATAGAAAATGGGATGCTATTGAACATTTGGATACCCATTTAGAAAACTTCGAAAAAAGAATCACCGCAAGAGGTGCCAAAGTTATTTGGGCCGAAAATACCGATCAAGCATTAGAAGCCATTGGAGAAATTTGCAAAGCCAAAAATTGCAAAACCTTGGTAAAAAGTAAGAGCATGGTAACCGAAGAAATTCACTTGAATACTTATTTGGAAACCATTGGTATTGAAAGTGTAGAAACTGATTTAGGCGAATATATTCAACAGTTAGACGGCGAAGCACCTTATCATATTGTTACACCAGCCATGCACAAAAGCAAGGAAGATGTAGCCAAACTTTTTGCAGATAAATTGGGCACACCAGGCGGCTTAACACCAGAAGAATTAACAATTGTTGCCAGAAATATATTACGCGAAAAATATACAGAAGCAGAAGTTGGGGTTACTGGCGCCAATTTTATCATTGCGGATATTGGTGCAATTGCAATTACCGAAAACGAAGGCAATGCAAGGCTTAGTTGTGCTTTTCCTAAAACACATATTGTAGTAGTAGGAATAGAAAAAGTAATTCCATCCATACACGACCTAGCATTGTTTTGGCCATTATTGTCTACCTATGGAACCGGACAAAAAGTAACGGTTTATAATAGTATTGTAACTGGTCCTAAACAAGCAGAAGAATTTGACGGCCCCGAAGAAATGTATGTGATTTTGTTAGACAATGGCAGAACGAACTTACTAGCCAACCCTATCACAAGGGAAGCACTTTACTGTATTAGATGTGGCGCTTGTTTAAATGCATGTCCTGTGTATAAAAATATTGGTGGACACGCTTATGAAACAACCTACAGTGGCCCAATAGGAAAAGTGATCACACCGCATTTAAGTGGCATGAATGAATACAAACATTTAAGTTATGCTTCTTCACTTTGTGGTAACTGTACCGAAGTTTGTCCTGTAAGAATTAACCTACACGAATTATTGTTAGATAATCGTCATATTTCAGTTGTAGAAGGGACTAGCACAATTGCTGAAAGAATTGCTTGGAAGGTTTGGAAGATGGCTAGCTTAAATAGAGTGATGATGAATATGGGTACTGGCAAAATAAAAAACTGGGTAGTAAACAAAGTATTTACAGGCTGGACAACAAATAGAAGTGATTTGGATTTTTCTGAAAAAACATTTAGTCAAATGTGGGTGGAGCAAAGAACAAAGAAACCAACTAAGTAATAGAAATACAATCGGTGTTATTCATTTATACTACAAATATCAGCACCCGTTTACAGTATATTCTAGCGGAGCTTTTTAAAAATGAATACACACTCACTAATAATATTGAACAGTATCTAGCACACAATGGCCCTTGCATAAATTATTCTGCAAACGCTATAAAAGCTTTGGAGTTAAAAATTGTTCCACACCCATTATTGCAAGAAAAATCAATCAGGAATCAAGATACAGAATGCTTTGATTGGAATGGGAATCCTGTTTTTTTCAAAACAAATAATGGCGCTATTCCATTTGATATTTTTTCTGCTTCTTTTTATTTGTTATCGCGTTACGAAGAATACCTGCCACATAGTGTTGACGAGTATGGTCGATACTCTCACACAAATAGTTTGGCTTATAAAAACAATTTTTTACACTTGCCATTAATTCATTTGTGGATGCAGCAATTAGCAATACAATTGCAGCAATTAACCGTAAGTTATGCATTGCCATCTGCAACATTTTCATTTACGCCAACCTATGATATAGATATAGCCTATGCCTATTTGCACCAATCAATTTTAAAAAATGTTTTTGGATTTTATAAAGATTTAGTGCAAGCAAAATTCGAATCATTTTCAGAAAGAGCCATGGTGTATGCAGGCAAACAAAAAGATCCTTTTGATGCGTACAATTGGCTGCAAGATTTGCACGAGCAATACCAATTAAATCCAATTTATTTTTTTCTAGTGGCCAACAAAAGAAAAGGAGTGGATAAAAATATTAGTCCATCTAAAAAAGCGATGCGCCAATTAATTCAAACAATTGGTAAAAAGTATTTGGTTGGAATTCATCCATCTTGGCAAAGTGGCAATGACACAACTATTTTAAAAAATGAAATAAATAATCTGTCAAGCATTTTAAATGCGCCTGTGCAGTCGTCGCGTCAGCATTTTTTACGCATGCAGTTGCCATCAACCTATCAACAATTGATTGCATTAGGTATTACCAAAGAATATAGCATGGGATATGGTAGTATCAATGGTTTTAGGGCTTCGTATGCCAATGCTTATTTCTGGTATGATTTAAAAAACGAATCGAAAACAATATTAGAAATCCATCCATTTTGTTATATGGATGCAACTGCTATTTTTAAATTGGGCTATGCACCTTACGAAGCAAAAAAGGAATTACAAGATTTTTATAAAATAATACAATCAGTAAATGGCAATATGATTTGCATTTTTCACAATAACTTTTTAACCGATCAGGTAGCATTATATGAATGGAAAAAAATGTATGCGTCGTTTTTAGCTGATTGTTTTCAAACTCCTGTTTACCAAATAAACGCCTAACAAAGTAATTAATGATCCGATGATAATGTTGATGGTTAGTTTTTCATTAGCAATCACCGACCCCACAAGTATCGCTACAATAGGATTGATATAAGCATATAAAGAAGCAATGCCGGGCTCTAAATTTTTCATCGTATAAATAAATGCAACAAACGCAAAGATCGATCCCGCACTAATTAAGTATGCCAGCGCTGCCCATGTTTGAAAAGGGATACTTGTAAGAGGGATAGTGTTACCACTAATCATTGCCATCAAAAACAATATAAAGGAACTGATAAGCATTTGCCATCCTGTAGCATAATAAGGATTCATGGCAGTCTTTTTGCGGGCAATAAAAATAGTAGCCATTGCCCATGTAAACATTGCTACCATTGATAGTGCAATGCCTATCCAAAATCCATCTGTATGGTTATGAAATGCATTGTCGTAAAACACCACTGCTATGCCAGCAATACCCAAAAACAAACCTGAAAAAGTAAGTAGGGTAATTTTATTGTTTTTATAAACCAGCATTTCTATCAACACTACACATAGTGGATATAGCGCGGCAATAAGTGCCCCTAATCCACTAGGAATATACTTTAGCGCCATAGTAGCTAAACCATTAGACGATACAAACATCAACACCGCCATAATCGTTAACCAAACAAATTGTTTGCGAGTGGGTAGCGGTAGTCCTTTAATAAAAAAATACAACACATAAATAATGCCACCTGTAAATTGGCGAATAGAAGCCACTTCAAGGGCTGGTGTTTTTTGCACACTAATTTTGCTCACTACCCAAGTAGTTCCCCATACCAAACTAGTAATGGCTAATGCGATGTATGCTTTCTGTTTGTTTTTATTCATTTATTTTTTGCACCGAATGCAAACTTATTAATGTCTAAAATGGCGTAAGCCGGTCATTACCATAGCCAGGTTATTTTGAACACAATAGTCAACACTGTCTTTGTCTCTTACCGAACCACCTGGCTGAATATAGGCTTTTATACCAGCTTCGTGTGCAATTTGCACACAGTCGTTAAATGGAAAGAAAGCATCACTTGCTAAAACTGCCTCTTGCAAATTAAAATTGAATTGCTTGGCTTTGTCAATGGCATGGCGCAATGCATCAATTCTACTGGTTTGTCCGCAGCCTTTTCCTACCAATTGCTTGTTTTTAATGAGTGCAATGGCATTACTTTTTAAGTGCTTACAAATAATATTAGCGAATACTAAGTTATCTTTTTCTGATTCAGTGGTAGGGCGCCCACCAACTTCTTCCCATTTGCTAAAATTACCTTGGTCGGCACCTTGTTCTAAACTGCCGTTAAGTAATGCTTTTTGAGGTGTTTTAATAACAGCACTATTGGCTTTTAGTTCTAGTAAAATTCTATTTTTCTTAGTTTTTAAAACAGCCAGTGCCTCTTCGGAATATGCTGGTGCAATTAATACTTCAAAAAATATTTCGTTGATAGCATCTGCTGTTGCTTTGTCAATAGTGCCATTACAAACCAACACACCGCCAAATGCACTTTCAGGATCGCCTGCTAGTGCTGCATCCCAACTTTCTTTTACACTAGCTCTTTGTGCAATACCACAAACATTGGTGTGTTTAATAATACCAAAAACAAGTGATTGCTGACTGCTTTCAAACTCATTAATTAATTGTACCGCAGCATCTACATCCACCAAATTATTATACGATAATTCTTTACCATTTAATTGGTTAAATAGTTGGGTAAGATCGCCATGAAAAATAGCCGATTGGTGTGGGTTTTCGCCATAACGCAATACTTGCTGTATACCCGGATTAAAGTAATTACTAATAGCAATATCATAATGCATGACTACTTCAAAAGCTTTTGCAGCATAGGTTCTGCGTTGTTCAATAGTAGTTTCTCCTTTTTGTGTTTTTAATAAATTTTCTAGCGAAGCATAATCGTCTTTTGCAGCAATTACTACTAGGTCTTTAAAATTTTTAGCAGCTGCTCGAATCATAGAAGGTCCGCCGATATCAATTTTTTCGATGATTAATTTTTCTTCCGAAGTGCTACGAAGTGTTTCTTCGAAAGGATATAGGTCTACAATAACTAAGTCAATTTCTGGAATATTGTATTCTTTCATTTCCACCAAATCTTGTGGCTCGTATCTGCGACCCAATATGCCGCCAAATACTGCTGGGTGTAAAGTTTTTACACGACCACCCAAAATAGACGGATACGTTGTAAGGCTTTCTACTGGCACACAAACAATGCCTAAGTCTTCTAGAAATTTTTGAGTACCACCTGTAGAATAGATAGTAATTCCTAATTGCTGTAATTCTCTAGCAATGGGTTCTAGGCCGTCTTTGTAAAAAACGGAAATAAGTGCGGATTGAATTTTCTTTTGCATGTTTATGTAGCTTGTGCCGGTAATAATTCGATTGAGCAAAAACAAGTGCTTGTAAGTGTATTATAATAAATCCAATGTAAAAGCGCCTGCTCAGGTACTGCTTGAAGGCGCAAGTTAAGTTTTTGATGCCTTTTTTCAAGTAACGTATTTTCCACATTGTATTAGAATACTGGCATCCAACGCAAAAAAATGCAGGTTAATAAGGCGCAAAGGCCTATCCAAAATCCTTTGCGATCCTTATGTACCAACCAATACAGGCAAGCAATAATGGTAACATATATTAAAACTGTTTGTGTAATAGAGACCTGCAAATTTTCTGTAACGGCAAAGGGTAATCGGTTGGTTCTTTCAATTAAGCCATTCATTTGGTTAATTAAAAAAGCCACAATCTTGCCCATAACCATTGCCATTGATGTAAAAGGGCTAACAACCAAAAGGGTCAGTTCTGCATACAAAACTAGTCCCGACAAGGGCACAATAAAAAAATTGGTAAACAGTAATAAATTAGGAAACTGGTGAAAATAATAGAGAATTAATGGGAGGGTAAATATTTGGGCCGACAAGGTTACGGCATTGAGTTGCCAGATATGCTGAAGTAATTTGTTTTTTATCACAAACCAATTACTAATGTTTTGTTGAAATAGTATAATTCCCAAAACAGCAGTATAAGACAATTCAAATCCAATATCCCATAAAAAATAAGGGTTATAAGCCAGCAAGCAAAAAGCCGATGCAGCAAGTGCATTAATGGTATTGTTTTTATACCCCAAACTTTTACTCGCTAAAATAAAAGAAAACGTAACTGCCGATCTAAGTATGGCAGCAGCGCCACCAGTAATAATGCTAAAGCCCCAGAGTATGCTTGCAATAATAATTGAGCGAAGATGGTTTGCCCAGTTGTGTTTTCCAAAAGGTTGCAGTAGTAATAAAAGCAACCCATAAATCATTCCTAAATGCAAACCACTGATGGCTATAATATGCACCACACCTGTTCTGCTATATGCCCGCACCAAAGTTTTATCTAGTTTGTCTTTGTATCCTATTAGCAGCGCTTCGGCAACTACTTTTTCAATGCTACCAGGGATATTCGTTTCTAATATTTTTAGGACCCAATCCCTACACAAAAAAAGTTTGGCTTGAAAACTTCCTACTAAAGTTGGCGCAAATATTTGCGTAAGCGTATCGGGTATAAATGCCTGAAAATAAATTTGCTGAAACGCGCAGTATTGCTGGTAATTAAATCCATTAATATTGCCAATGGGTTTCAATGGTTGTTGAATAATTAAGCCATCGCCACAGTGAATTTTATTGGCTAGGCTGGCTTGTTTAAAATAGACTAAAATATTGCCAGTGGTATTTACCCAGTGCCCGTTTTCAAATACCGCAACTGCAGCTGCTACTGTTTTAAACGTTTTTGGTTTTTGTACCAAGGGCTCTTTAATGCGAATAAATATTGGATTATTTTGTTGCAAGTAATTGCCAATAAAATTACGGTGTGTGGCAAGGTTTTGGTAAAAAGTCAATCCCGCACCCATGGCTAGTATTAGCCCATGAATAGCCATGCCACTAAGCCATTGCCACTGGTACTTAGCCGCTAGTGTTAGCAAAGAAAAAATCAATAATACTAGCATCGACCCAATGGCTAATATTTGAATAATGCTTAGTGATACATTAAAATAAAACGCCCATAAAATGCCAACAACAAATGGAATAATCAAACGAATAAAGGGAGCAGTTTTAAAAGGATAGGGTTTTA
>Ga0214919_10000661_pt1 | contig 58520 bp, 52 predicted proteins | sample LL1503_MetaG_FD_177994 | JGI IMG/M metagenome (GOLD analysis project Ga0214919, IMG submission 177994) | Freshwater microbial communities from Lake Lanier, Atlanta, Georgia, United States - LL-1503 | ecosystem: Environmental > Aquatic > Freshwater > Lake | place: USA: Georgia | collected... | reverse complement strand
GTCGCTATAATTTACTTCAACCCTCCCAATAGGGTAGGGTTTGTGGCTACATTATCACCTAAACTATAGCGCATTGATTTTGCTGTTATTTGTTAAAAGTAATGAATTTGTTCCTTTCATTAACCGATCCAAAGGACTAATTATTGAGCTAATTTTATGTGTGCTAACATGCGTATAAATTTCAGTTGTTTTTGAACTGCTATGGCCAAGCAATACCTGAATGTATCGTAGGTCGGTGCCATTTTCTAGCAAGTGTGTCGCAAAACTATGTCGTAAGGTATGCAAGGTAATTTTCCGATCACTCATTCCAGCGCGTGCCATAGCATGGTGTAATACTTGTTGGGCACTGCGAACGCTATATGTGCCTCCTGCCTGGCCTTCAAATAAATATTCTTTTGGATGCCATGTAATGTAATATTCACGGAGTAGGTTTAGCGCAATTACCGACAATGGAACAATTCTGTCTTTTGCCCCTTTGCCTAATCGAATACGAATAATCATACGATTGCTATCTATGTCTTTTAATCGTAGTTTTAATGTTTCTCCTATGCGAAGTCCTGCAGAATAGATTAGACTTAACATTGCTTTGTGTTTAATATTTCCTGAGTTGTCTAATATCCTTTTAATTTCTTCACTCGACAATACTTCTGGCAAACGTCTTTGCTTTCTCGGCCGCTCTAACCCATTTATACTTTCGTAAGATAAATGATTGGCGTACATAAAAACTTTTAAGGCGTTTACAACTATTCGTTGGTAATTTACTGATAAATTGCGTCGAACAATTTCTGAAATATTAAATTGAATAAGCGTATCATTATTTATTTCTTTTAGGTCAGTAATTTTTGTAATTCTTAAAAAATGAACTACCGAACTTATGTAATTTAAAATAGAGTGGGGGCTATACCTTTTGTGCATCATGTAATTTCTCATTTTTTCTAATGCAGTTTTTACTTCTGGCGCTTGTATAGTTGTCATTTTTATTGTGTTGTTTTCTAATTTTTTCATGTCAATTTTTATTTTTTTTTACACATCATTTTTTCCAAAAAAAAATTCAACATTGCTGTTGAATTTTTTAATAATACCAAAATAATTTTATGAAGTATGATGAAGGAAAAACCAAAAACCATGGCAGGAACTCAATTTTTCAATCATCAACCTCTTCAACCAAAATTTAATTCCAATAATTTTTCCTGCATTTTATTTTTCCTGAATGCAACTGTCGTACTTTACACTTCTAACAATTCGGAAATAGATGGTCCTGTGGAAAGCAATTCACGAATTTGTTTTTCTATTCGCTCTTGTAATTCCGGATTGTCAATGAAAATTTGTTTGACAGCATCGCGACCTTGCCCAAGTTTCTGATCTTCGTAGGAAAACCAGGATCCTGCTTTTTTGATAATGTTGTGCTCAACACCAAGATCAATTACTTCACCAAGTCGAGAAATTCCTTCTCCATAAAGAATATCAAACTCTGCTAGTCGGAATGGTGGCGCAACTTTATTTTTCACCACCTTCACTCGGGTGCGATTACCCATTACTGTTTCACCATCTTTTATTTGTGTCGAGCGGCGAATGTCAAGTCGAACAGATGCATAAAATTTCAATGCATTACCACCTGTTGTGGTTTCCGGATTGCCAAACATAACACCAATCTTTTCGCGCAGCTGGTTGATGAACATGCAACAACATCCTGTTTTGGAAATTGTTCCTGTAAGCTTACGTAGCGCTTGCGACATCAGTCGTGCATGTAAACCCATTTTTGAATCACCCATTTCACCTTCTATCTCTGCTCTTGGTGTAAGTGCTGCAACAGAATCGATGACAATAATATCAATTGCTCCCGAACGAATTAAATTTTCTGTAATTTCTAATGCTTGCTCTCCGTTATCGGGTTGCGAAATAAGCAAGCTGTCAATGTCAACGCCTAACTTAGCTGCATAGAATCGATCGAATGCATGCTCCGCATCAATAAATGCTGCTATGCCTCCGGCTTTTTGTACTTGCGCTATGGCATGTATGGCCAGTGTTGTTTTTCCAGACGACTCAGGCCCGTAAATTTCAATTACTCTTCCTTTTGGATAACCACCCACACCAAGAGCAATATCTAATGTTAAGGAGCCCGTTGGAATTACTTCAAGGAATTCAACTGGACTGTCGCCCATTTTCATAATGGTTCCCTTGCCATAGGTTTTTTCTAATTTGTCAATTGTAAGTTGAAGGGCTTTTAGCTTCTCCTTGTTTACTTCTTTGTCTTTGTCTTTCTCTTTGTCTTTCTCTTTGCTCATAATGTATAAGGTTTAATCGTTTAATTGAATTTATTTCTGATGAAGCAAAAATAGAGGTTTGGTTAATACAAAATACATTTAAGCTATAATATTTATTAACAATGCCTATTATTTATTAAATTAATCTTTATTTATTATATGTATAATATTGAAAACTAGATTACTAACATTAAATTAATCAATTCAATAAAAATTCATTATTTATTAGGTATAACTCTAATTTAGAATCATTATTACTCTTTTTTGCTCCGTTTGAATGAATTTAGGGAAATTGTTAAACCACCTTAAAGAATCGTATTCTTCAACAAATTTATTTCAGTAGTTGGCTTGCGTGTTCTCCGGTGTCTACTTTAGTTATCACATCTTCTAGTATACCCTTTTCATTAATTACAAATGTTGTTCTTATAATTCCATCAAATACTTTTCCCATAAATTGTTTCTTACCCCACACGTCATACGCTTTTATCAATTCTAGTTGCTCGTCCGCTATTAATGGAAATGGCAATTCATACTTTGCTATAAATTTTTGGTGCTTCTCGGCCGAATCTGCGCTTACACCAAGTATTACATATCCATCCTTTGCCAACTTTTTGTAATTATCGCGCAAGTTGCAAGCCTGTGCTGTACAACCAGGAGTATTGTCTTTGGGATAAAAATAAAGCACTACTTTTTTTCCTTTTATTGAATTAGTGTCAAACATTTTTCCATTCTGATCTATTCCTTTTAGGTCAGGTGCTTTATCACCAACTTTCAATTTAGTTTCGTGTTTCTGAAGTTTACCTTCCAGCTTGTTCGTTATTTTGGAAATTATTTTTTTCATAAAATAGTATTTTAATGTGTATTAAAAATTAGGAGCAGCTAAATTCAATTGTTAAGAAACATTTTACCCGCTTTCCGCTCGCAGGAGCTCGCTGCAATCGGGGCTAATTTAGATAATCTCTTTTCTATCGTTTTCAATGTAAGCATTCAGCAAAAATTTAAATTAGAGGTAATAGTCTTTCGTCAACTTTTTGTATTCCTCCGTATAGTTATGCGTATTCAAATTGTCCTGTTCAATTATCAATATCGAATTTGAAACTTGGTCTTTTGCAGTAAAACCAAATTGCATAAGCAATCTTTTTTCCAATTTTTCCGGTGTTGTTTTTACGCGCGTACACCTGCGCAAAAATAATCCTTTTAATGCTGCCATTTCACGAAATAGCTCTCCTTCTTTGGTCGGCAGTATAACGTAAAACTTTCCCTCCTTCGACAATAACTTTTGCACACCTGCAATCAAATCCACAAACGGAAGTAAAATAGTATGCCTTGCTTTTGTTCTCGATTCTTCAGCAGTGGCAATAGCGTCTGAAAAGTAGGGCGGATTGCTCACTATCAAATCATATTTATCATTCTGTATGGCCATGTAATCCTGAAGTGATACATGCTGCACATTTACACGATCGCTCCAGGGACTATTTTGCACATTCTCTTTCGCTTGCTGGTAGGTTTGTTCGTCTATGTCAATCGCATCTATCGTCCCGCCACATTTTTGCGCAAGCATCAAGGCAATAACTCCTGTACCAGTTCCAATATCCAATGCACGCCGCACGCCATACGTTTTGGCCCAAGCACCCAGCAACACGGCGTCAGTGCCGACTTTCATCGCGCACTTTTCCTGATGAATTATGAATTGTTTGAATGCAAAGCTGTTTGCCGACATAAAATGTTCTATGTCTAAGCTACGAAAAAAATGATTAAAGATTAAGAATTAAGGATTAAGAATTAAAATTTGGTTACGATTTTTGATCAAGAAAGAACTCAATCCTTAATTCTTAATCTTTAATTTTTAATCGAGATCGTCAGGCACATCATTCCCCAGCGTCAGGTAAAGTTCAATCAAACCTTCCGGCGAACTCACATATAATTTCTTTTCCGCGCGATCCACTTTTTTTATTGCTCCCTCTGAAAGTGGGATCATTACTTCATGCTTTCCGCTTTTTATTTTAATTACAGGCTGCATCAACCGATCAAGAATTTCTTCCGCAATTCCTACGACACCAAAACGTTCATCAATAACTTCATATCCTACAATTTCGTGATTGTAAAAAGTTTTGTCGTCAAGCTTCGCTAATTTTTCTAATGGAAGATAAACGGAACACTTCATAATATCTCTTGTGTCATCAGGTTTATCAATTCCATCCAACTTCACTGTTAATGATTTTCCATTGAGTTTTGTTCCTTTCACAAAAAACGGAACAAGCGATCCATGCAGTTCAATAAATATAGAATCCAGCTTTTTATAACGACCCGCATCATCAACATCCATTTCAATAATTATCTCTCCCTGCACACCTGATGCGCGTAACGTATAACCGAGGAGGAAACAGTCCGATTTATTCACCTGGTAAAGATAGACATGAGACTGGATTCGGAAGCAAAAAAAGGCAGCTAATCAAAGCTGCCTTTTAAAAAACCGGTAAATCTTAAAATTGATTAGTAATGAAAACGAATTGCAGCATAAACATTTCTGCCGGGAGCATTTATGCCACTAGCGAAATAACGGTATTGTGTATCGAAAATATTATCAATTCCAGCCTGAACTGTTAATAGTTTGCATGCTTTGTATGAAAAATGAAGATTCGCTGTAAACCAGGCAGGCATTCCCATTGCTGTTGCATATTGTTCGTTGTCCTCACCGTTCAGATAATAATCTTTTATTTTTTTAGCACCGTTGTAATTCACAAAAAACTCGGAGCTGAAATTATTATTGGTGTAGGAAAGTTGTAAACGCGATAATACCGGTGGAATGTGATCCAAAGGTGAATTGCTGGAATCAGTTAATATTCTTCCGTAAGTATAATTCAAAACAAATGCCATTGAGAAATTATCACTCAATTGTGTTCTGAGGTTAGAAGAAATTCCATAGATAAATGCTTCTCCTTTATTCTGATTTGCGAAAACAGCACTCATTGAACCGTCATAGAGAATTGAATCTTTTCCTTCGTACTGGAATTTATCAGTTACTATCGCGTTCATGAATTGTGTGTAGTACAGAAAGTTTTCCCAACGTGTTTTGTGATTGAAAATTTTTGTAACACCTAATTCGTAATTGATCGTTTGTTCTGGTTTTAAATCCGCATTCGGAACAATCAATGCTCCGGGCGCTGATTCAAATACTTTACTCAGGTCATCAACAGTTGGTGCACGGAATCCGGTTGAAACCATTAAGGAGAATTTCAAATCATCAGATGGAGAATGAATTAATCCAACACTTCCTGAATAAACAAGATTGCTCTGGTCAGCTACGCTATATGGAAGATGGAAAAAAGAAGTGTCCACAAAAGTTGAATGAAGTGTGATCAACCCTAAACGAAGTCCGTCAACCAAAGTAACCTGATCGCAAACCTGCCAGGTATGAGAAAAATAAAGTGCCGCATCCAACATTGTATTATCTCCATCCGGATAACGCGTGTCGAGCGGAGTTTCAATTCCCGTTACAATATCTTCATTGTTCGCTGTAGAAGTTAGTGTGTTGTATTGCGCATCAAGACCAAAACGAATTTTGTGTTTTTCTGTGGTTTTATTAAAATCAAGATTTGCACCAACAACTCCTACATTTTCAATACGGTTATGTTTATTATCATTATTGAATTTCCGATCATGACGACTTTCAGTAATTGCCTGATAATTTATACCGAAATGAATGTTATGAAATTTTGAATCAGGATTTTTTATGTTCATGTCATATGCAGCCATCAATCGTGTTTGCGGACCATAATACCATTCCGCATATTTTAATCCGAATGTGCCGGGATCAGTCAATCGGTCATAACGCGGAACATCAGTTGAATTGGAATACTGAATATTCAATCCATGTGTGATGTGATCTCCCTGTTTGAAAGCGAATTTCTGCAGAATATCATATTGGTTATAGGCAGTCTGAACTTGCTTATAACGATCCGCGTTTTTTACCAGAGAGTCTTTTCCATTAATTCTCTCAACATAATATGGACGTTCGCCGTAAGAACCTGTATAAAACATATTCTGATTTTCCCCACCTCTTAAATCACCGAACATGTTGTAAGTAACAGAAGTAAGCGATGCAAAATTCTGTGTGCCGAAATTAAAATCAGCATGACCTGTGAATCCGTTATTTACAGCACTATAGCGTGTCATTGCGTTGACATGAATATTCTTTGCAGAATCTCCACCGGCAAACATTGGATTTTTTGTGTAAAAATGAATCACGCCACCCAATGCAGCACTTCCGTAAATTGTTGACGAAGGTCCATAAAGAATTTCGGTACGCTCCAGAATATTATTATCGATTGTAACAATGTTCTGTAAGTGCCCACCTCTGTAAATGATGTTGTTCATACGAACACCATCAACTTCCAAAAGAATACGACTTGCTTCAAATCCTCGGATGACCGGACTTCCACCACCAAGCTGACTTTTCTGTACAAACACATTACCTGTGTTTGTCATTACATCAGCCGAGGTTTGTGATTGTGTATTTGCGATTTCCTCTGAAGTGAGCACATCGACTTGCTGCGCTACTGTCTTTTTGGTTTCTTCAGTTTTGTTTGCAGAAATAATAACTTCGGATAACGTATGTTTCGTGGTATCTGTAGCTGTGTTTTGTGCAAATGAAAACTGAAATCCACCTAACAGCATTGCGGATAGGATTAATATTTTGAATTTCATTTTGGTAATATTTTTGAATAATTAGTTAAAACAATAAATCACAACGCAATTCCATGTGATGGAAGGTTGAAAGTTTTTTCAGACTTCCGGATAAGCGGAAGCACATTGAAAAATAGTTTTAACTGAATCGGGGTGGGGGGGAAGTGATTTCCTGATATTGAGAACTGATCCGTTCACTCATAACCTGAAAAGTTAATTGAGAAACTTCATGAGTTGGAAATGGAGAAAGATCAGAAGCAGAAAGGTAAACCGAAGTGATGAGTTTGAACAGATGATTGGTTTGATTACCATTCTGTATTTCGTTGTTGTCAATTGATTTATTAATTGCTGTAAGTATTGCTTTCTCCATGGTATCATTGATCACTTCGAGAACAACTGTATTTCCGGAAATGGAAACTGATTTTATATCATACATATTACCATTGAGCGAAATCTCATCCCCACTCAACTTACTTTTCTGAAAATCTGATATACTGAGCGAAAGTTTTTCAATTGAAATTCCGGATGAAAGAATATTTTCCTTCATTTCCTTTTTCACATAAGTTTGTTTTATTCCATAAAACACAAAAATTCCGCCCGATTGGAGAAGCAGAATAAAGAAGAGGAATATGAAAGCGGCTTTTTTCAAGAATATCTCTTTATATAAAGATAAGCAATGGATGGCATAAATTTAACGTCCCAGATTAAAATATTTCCGCACCACTTTAATATAATGCTCTCCGGGATATATATTTTGTTCGGCCTTCAGTTTTTTGCCTTTACTTGTAACAATAATTCCAAAATTTACCGTGTCTCTGTCAATCGTTATTGGTCCTCCTTGGCAATCTATGAGTTGAATAAATCTTTTCGTAGATACTAATACACTTACATTTTTAAAATTTTTATTGTTCACTATGGTGTCAATTGCCATCGATACGGCTGTGCCAAAATCGGCATCGGCCTCTGAAATGCCAGCATTCAATGTTTTTTCATAGCTCGCAAAGCGAGCGGAATCGGGACGTAAAAAAATTATCTGATTTCCTTTTATGAATACCGTATCACTTAAATGTGTAGCAATAAAAGCAGTATTTACTTTTATAGTATTCAAAGAATCGATTTTTCCAATCGAATCGTTTGCTAAATGCTCAGCTCCTTCGTTGCAACCGAATGCGAATAAAGAGATGTAGATTATTTTTTTAAAACCCATTTTAGATTCGTTGAATAATGGTTTTTGATTTTGTTACAAATGTCTAAAAAATAAAAAACTTCCAACATATTGGTTGGAAGTTTTTTATTAAATGTTATTCAATTTTTATTAAGCATTGCTTGCATCAGCTGCAGGAGTTTCAGCAGGTGCTTCAACTACAGCTTCAACTACTGGCTCTTCAACAACTGGAGGAGCATTTTTAGCAGCAATTTTAGCAATTCGAGCTTCGTTTGCAGCTTTCTCGCCTAATGCACGTTTTTTCTCAACGTTCAAAGCAGAGTCTGTAAGACCAGTTTTTTTGCTTTCTACTTTAGCTTCTTTTTCTTCCATCCACTTGGCAAGCTTTGCATCGGCTTGCTCCTGTGTAAGCGCTCCTTTTGCAACACCACGGTGTAAGTGGTGACGCATCATTACTCCTTTATACGACAAGATTGCGCGGCAGGTGTCAGTCGGTTGTGCACCGTCTTTAATCCAGTTAAATGCGCTGTCCATGTCAATTTCAATTGTCGCCGGGTTCGTGTTCGGGTTATAGGTGCCTATCTTTTCAATAAACTTCCCATCCCGTGGGGTACGACCGTCGGAGACAACAATGTGGAAGAATGCATAAGCTTTCTTTCCATGGCGTTGTAGTCTGATCTTCGTAGGCATTATTAATATGATTTAGTTGTTTCCCATTATTGGGACGGCAAAAGTAGTGTTTTTTGTTGAAATACGAGCATTTTGGAAGAAGCGGCAGGAAATGGGCGGGAGGAGGCCGTCAATCTACAAAAAGAAAAGAAAGAATTTTGATTTGGGAAGCGGGAATTCCTCAAAGGTCTCCGATGGCATGTGGGCTGTGATCTTTGAGGATAGGATGTGCGGTTGGATGAGGGTAAAGCGTAAGAGGCCATCAGACTAGAAAAAGTTTAATTCTATCTAAAAACATTCGTGCGTTTTCAAGAAGTTTCAGTGCATCGCTTTCGGAAATATCTGCATCAACATCATAATCGCCAAACTGGCGCTTTTCAAAAGCTTCGTTCAAGAGTTTTCCAAATTCTATGGGCAGTAATTCGGTTTTTATAAAAAGTTCATTGAACTTTATCTGCGCTCCATGATGGGTTTTTGAAAAAGCGTTTTTTGAAAGCAATAATGCCTGCACAGCAGTGAACATGGCATAATAACAGCGATTGACAGTAGCTTCAAACCTTTTTCCTTGAGAAAGATACTTCGCGTCGTCGTAAAACTCTTCCGCTTTCTTAATTATTTTATGAACTTCAGGGTTCATATAACTTTGCCCTCTTTCTTAACAACCCGATAAAAATGGTTGGGCGATTTTTCGAATTTTTCCATCGTGGTTGGAACGAAGGAAATTATTTTCCCATATTTCAAGATCATGCCATATGCCAAATTGTTTATTTTTTCAATTTCGCTGAAAGTGGAAATGTGTTTGTCCTTTAGCACAATAAGAAAGTCCATATCTGAACTTGGCTTTTCTTCGCCCCTTGCGTATGATCCAAACAAAATAACTTGCGACAAGCGTTCACCATACAATTGCTGAATGATGGTTTTGAATTGAGAAACAATATTTTCCGCTGTCGATGTCATATTACAAATATCGCTCTTTTTTTCTTGAAGTATTCCTACATTTCTTCAAAACTCATATCCTGAATATCCATATTGATTTTGACGCGTATAGCACGCAAGCACTCAATCATTGTTTTTTTACTTTTCTTAATCTTTTTCATAATGAAGCACTTCTTTTGGGGTACGAATAGCTAACGTTTTATATCCCAATTTCAAATTTACATAATTATAACCATTAATTCGCTCTGTGTTTACAATGTGCTTGAAATTCCAACTGATTAACACATCAGCTTTAGACAGTGTGGCAATTGCAATATGTAAACAATCGGCGAGACTTGTTTCCCCAACTACTTTTGCCTTCACATAACTTTTCCGCAAGTGCATTTGCTTCATTTGTGATTTCAGCTTTTTGAACTTGGCCAGAAGGCAAATGTTTTATCAATTGACGGAATTTTTTGGGTGCATCAATTAATTCAACTCCCAACAAAGAAGAAATAAATACAATTACTTCTCTTTTACGTATGCGTTCAAAGATTTTTTTTGACGCATCAGAAAATTCCGCGTCAAAATACCCTCCAACAACTTGAATGTTCTACTTTTCTAGTCATTCGGTTCAATGTGAATTAAAACGTGACCTAATTGTGGTAAATCGTTACGCAAAGTGTCTTTGAGCACATGTGCAATTTTGTGTCCGTTTTTTACAGTAGTGTTGGCGTCAACCGTTGCGTGCAGGTCAACGTGATATTTCATTCCTGATTTTCTGATAAAGCATTTTTCTGTTGCTATTATTCCGTCAACTGTCAAAGATATTTTTCTGATATCTTCAACAAGGCCGTCATATAAATGCTCATCCATTATTTCTCCAAGTGCAGGTCTGAAAATTTTATAGCTGTTGTAAAGTATAAAACCTGAAGCAAAAAGCGCCGCCCAGTCGTCTGCTGTCTCGTAACCTTTACCCAAAAACAAAGCAATAGAAATTCCAATTAATGCTGCAATGGATGTAATTGCATCACTTCTGTGATGCCAAGCGTCGGCTTTTAATGAAGTGCTATTTGTCTCGTTCGCTTTTTTCATTACTATTTGGAATGAAATTTCTTTCCAAATAATTATGGGAATAAGAATAAGCAATGTCCAAACTTTTGGCAGTTCGTGTGGTGTGCCAATGTTTTTGATACTTTCATAAGCAATAATTGTCGCAGAAGTTATTAGAAAACCAACAACCAAAAATGTAATTAAAGGTTCTGCTCGACCGTGTCCATAAGGGTGGTTTTTGTCTGCTGGCCTATTAGCGTATTTTAGTCCGAACAGAACTAAAAAAGAAGAGAAAATATCTGTCGTTGATTCAATTGCGTCTGCAATAAGTGCATATGAATTTCCGAAAAAACCAGCAAGTCCTTTTATTATTGCCAATGTAGTATTTCCTGCAATACTAAAATAGGTCGTTTTTATAGCAGTTTTTTCGTTGGTCATTTTGCTTTCTGTTAAGGTTGCACAGAATTCCAAGTTCTGGCATATCCTTTCAGTCCGATGTAATAAAAAATCAAAGAAGTAAGAAGTAGAATGTGACTGATATCATTCCGATCAAAATATTGATTGATATTAATTTTCATAATTTGAACAATGGCAGTTGGGATTAATACAACTATGCTCATCCAAAAGAACTTAAAAGAGGAATCTATTTTTTTCTGGTAATAAATTCCAAGTACTCCAACCGCAAAAACTAAACCGACAGCTGAATTGAGGGCAGGAACAATTAATCCTTTGGAAACATCAACTTTCAGATCAACTGTCGCAAAAACATAAGTTGCGGCAAAAAATGCGAGAATCATTTTGATGATGGAAATAGTTTGAAGTTTTTTATGCCAAGACTGATTTGGAAAAATGGAAATCATTGCAAATTCTATTAAGCAGGAAGCAATGAGTCCGCTGTACCATGAAAAATATTTACCGGGAACGCCCCAATAATTATAGAGCAGATGTCCGAGACCGCCCATGAAAAAACCAATACCGAAAACGATGAAGAACCATTTCCAGTAAGTGAAAAATTTACTATTGCCGGAAAATTTATTCGTCTGATAAGCAAAATACATAGCGAAGAAAAAAATAATAGTATCGCCTACGAATGTGTTTGGTTCAACCAAATGCAAACCAAAAAGGTCGAGCTGTAATTTATCAAAGTCTTGTCCGATGCGCATCTATTTATTTCCTTCCTCGAATTTTTTTATGTTTTTCAGAATAATTTTTTCAACGAGCAAAGGAAAACGTGGAGCCAAAAAAGCATTGATGATTCCAATAGAAGTAAGTACGGTAATGAATTTTCGTTTATGAATGTTTTTGAAAACTGCTTTTGCAACGGATTCTTTAGAAGAAACTTTTTTATTTTTTCTTGATGCCAACACTTTTTTCGATCCGTCGGCTGCTATAATTTCTTTGTTGTGTTCAATGTCGGTAATGCCAACTAAAATTAATCCGACATGTAAATTATGTTTTGCTTCTTCGAGTCGAATCGATTCAGCCAACGCTCGCAATGCCATTTTAGAAGAACTGTAAGCAGCTAAAGAAGGAAGGCCCCTGATACCCGCTAAGCTGGAAATAAAAATAATACTGCCTTCTGTTTTGCGCAAATGTTTGATAGCAGGAATAGTAGGATATACAGTTCCCAATACATTGCTGTCAAAAACCAATTTAAAAACTTCCGGATTCAAGTCGGCCACATCACCTCGCATGGATACGCCGACATTGTTAATCAGAAAATCAATTCTGCCAAAAGCGTTTATGCATTCATCGATTAGTAATTGTCCGCCTGTAATAGTTGAAACATCAGAACAGACACTGATTACATTGCTATGAATATTTTTTATTTCATTTTCTGTTTCCTGCAAACGTTGTGCATCTCTTCCGTTGAGTACAATGTGAATTCCTTTTTTAGCGAGCTCAATAGCAATGGCTTTCCCGATTCCTCTGCTTGAACCCGTAATAATAGCGACTTTGCCTATGTACTTTGAACTCATTTCTTAGACTGGTAATGGATATTAGGATTAAATTTTAACGCGGTGAAACAATTCGTCAATGCCATAGCCAGGTGAACTAAAAATGAAATCCAGATTGTTCCTGAAGCCAAAGTAAGTAAACAGAGAACAAATCCAAGTGGAAGTGCACCAATTGTTTCATCTATTCCTTTTGGAATATGCGCCATGGAATAAAGCGCAATGTTGATAGCGATGGCCGGCCAAACTCCTAATTCAGCTACGAGAGGAAATAAAAGGATACCACGGAATAAAAATTCGTATCCAAATAAATACAATGCCCAACCTAATGCTGTTATGAAAATTGTTTTTTTTGTCCAGACTTTCGATCTGATTTGCGGATAGTTGACGAAATTCTTTGGTTTTTTAGCACTGAAGTAGGCAAGTGGAATAACAAGAGCACTCAATCCTAAAGTCCATACGATTGTAAAAAATGTGGTTTTGGGAATGCAAGTTAATCCGTAATCTGCCAATGAAAATTTAGGAAGTAAAACAAGAGAGATAAGAGTGGGGATAATTCCCATACAGATTAAGCCGAAATATTTGCTGAAGAAAATATGTTTACGAGAAGCTTCATCAAAAGAGTACTTTGAATAAAATCTGTTTTTTATTTTCTGAGATTGAGACGTGAACCAATAAATCACATAAAACAGGAGTGTTAAAATGATTGGTAAAAACGAAGTAAGGTCAGCCTCTGTCCAGTTATAATTTACATCCAACGATTGATACATAGTTGATTTTTAGAGAGGTGTTTTTTCAATTGTAAACTACAGAATGACAAAAAATGGTGTACTTAGAATTTTCAATGATTTAGTTTTCACAAAAGTAAGAATTCATTGTAAAAAATAAAGAGCTTTTAGTCTCTTAAATGTAAATTATTTAGCATCAAACTCACTGGAAGTATGAAATTCAATTTCTTTGAAATACTCCTTTGTGGCATTCAAAGCCCACTCCGTATCGGCAAAAAAGACAGGCCTTTCCTGTATGTCGTAGGCAATTACTTGGGCTTTTCTTTGAAGAAAATCGTCGAGCGCGGCTTTGTTTTTTGATGTTACCCAAAGTGCTTTGTGAAAATTGAGTGGTGAGAATGAACACTTGGCTCCGTATTCGTTTGTGATTCTAAATTGAATAACCTCGAACTGCAAATCTCCCACAGTACCTACAATTTTTCGAGAGCCGGGTTGCTGAATAAATAATTGCGCCACACCTTCTTCAGTCAACTGCCGAATTCCTTTTTCTAATTGTTTGCTTTTCAAAGGATCTTTATTCTCTAATTCTTTGAAAATCTCTGGAGAGAAACTTGGAATGCCTTTGAAATGCAAATCTTCTCCTTCGGAAAGTGTATCGCCTATTTTGAAATTACCGGTGTCGAATAATCCGACCACATCGCCAGGATATGCATTCTCGATTAGCTTTTTTTCATTTGCAAGAAATGTTGTCGGATTGGCATAACGCACATTTTTTTTGAGGCGCGTATGGAAATAAAATTTATTTCGTTCAAATTCACCTGAGCAGACTCTAAGGAATGCAATTCGGTCGCGGTGATTTGGATCGAGATTGGCGTGAATTTTAAATACAAAACCTGTAAATGGTTTTTCGCTTGCGTTTACAATTCTTTCTTCGGCAGGGCGCGAAGCTGGGGGAGGAGCAATTTCTAAAAATGTGTCGAGCAATTCCTGAACTCCAAATGTATTGATGGCACTTCCAAAAAACAAAGGAGCTAATAAGCCATCTCGATATAATTCAGAATCGAAAGGTTCAAAAACGCTTTCAATCAGTTTCAGGTCATCCCGCAATTTAATGACTAAATCGTCTTTAACGTAAGTTAGAATCTGATCGTCAAATACATCATTGATTTTAATTCCTGGTTCCGATTTTGTTGTTTTGTGTGGCGTGAATATATTTAATTCTTTGTGGTGTAAATTATAAACACCGCGGAAGGAACTTCCTTTACTGATAGGCCATGATAAAGGAGCAACAGCAATTTTTAATTTTTCTTCAATTTCTTCAATGAGATCAAAGGGGTCTTGTCCTTCGCGATCTAATTTATTTACGAAAATCATTACGGGTGTATTGCGCATGCGACACACATTCATTAATTTTTGTGTTTGTTCCTCCACGCCTTTCACACTGTCAACGACCAGAATAACAGAATCAACTGCAGTTAAAGTTCGGTAAGTATCTTCCGCAAAATCTTTGTGGCCGGGTGTGTCGAGAATGTTGATTCGTTTTCCTGCATATTCAAAAGCCATGACAGAAGTTGAAACGGAAATACCTCGTTGCTTTTCAATTTCCATAAAATCGGACGTGGCGGTTTTTTTTATTTTGTTGCTTTTTACCGCACCAGCTGTTTGAATGGCACCGCCAAACAATAGTAATTTTTCCGTCAGTGTAGTTTTGCCAGCATCAGGGTGACTGATGATGGCAAACGTTCTTCTTCTTTCTATTTCTTGTTGTGTTGTCATAAACTTATTGCCAATTCTTAATTGGAGCGCAAATTTAACTTTATTCGGCGTTCTAATAACAGTTTGCGTGAGGGATTGCAGCATGCTACCGTGTAGCGCGTAAAGCCCGACCTCAATTGTAATTGAGGACACGCCAAGCACGAAGGTATAAGTATTGGTTTTATAGGTATTTCTTGTGAATTAATAAAAGTATATTTGTACAATGAAAATAGCCTTACTTGGTTATGGAAAAATGGGTCAAACCATAGAACGCATAGCACTATCGCGTGGCCATACCATTGCCTTGAAGTTAGATGAACACAATTCGAATCCGTTTCCAACCGAGGAACTTAAAAAAGCAGATGTGGCTATAGAATTTAGCACACCGGGAACTGTCATTGGAAATATTAGTCAATGTTTTTATGTTGGTCTACCAATTGTAGTGGGTACTACAGGTTGGAACGATCAGTATGAATGGGTTAAATCGAAATGTAATGAGATGGACGCTTGTATTTTTAGCTCCTCTAATTTCAGTCTTGGAGTAAATCTTTTTTTTAAGTTAAATGAGCAGTTAGCAACACTGATGAATAAATTTCCTGCTTATGAAGTTGCGATGGAGGAAATACATCACGTTCACAAATTGGATGCACCAAGCGGAACAGGCATTACACTTGCCGATGGCATACTTTCAAATTTAGACAGAAAAACAGTTTGGAAGGAGTACAATGAGCAAGTTCCAAGTACTCAAGAAGAATTGATAATAGTTTCTAAACGAATTGATGAGGTGCCGGGAACACATACTGTAGTATACAGTTCAGAAGTTGACAAAATAACGATAACCCATGAGGCATTTAATCGAGAAGGATTTGCACTTGGCGCTGTGATTGCTGCAGAGTGGGTGATGGGGAAAAAAGGAGTTTTTGGAATGAATGATTTACTTGGATAACAGTACAAATACGTTTGTTGTTTTTCCAAAATTGTTTTAAAAAAAACCAAAAGCGTTCATTCCTATCCCAATTTTTTTCTCCTTACCTTTCGGCCTCTTATTATAAGCTATGAATTCGATACATATTTTTCTACTTCTTTCGGCCTTTTTTTTACTATTGGGCCTTTATAAAACTTTTGAAAAAGCAGGTGAAAAGGGTTGGAAAGCTTTTGTGCCGGTTTACAATTTTTTAGTGTGGTTAAAAATTATTAAAAAACCTTGGTGGTGGATTTTTTTGATATTGATTCCAACTGTTGGGTTTTATATGTTGGCAATTATGATTGTGTTGCTCTCTAATTGTTTTGGCAAAAGAAATTTCATTTCTCAAGTTTTTGCATTTGCTGCTTATTTTATTTGGATTCCCTACTTAGGATTTTCAAATGATGTAAAATTTACTGGCGTACCTCCCGAAGAGAAGAACAAACATTGGTTGAAAGATTGGGGTGAAGCTGGATTGTTTGCAATTATAGCTGCCACATTAATTAGAACATTTTCCTTCGAAGCGTTTGTTATTCCGTCTTCCTCCATGGAAGGTACTTTGCTCGTGGGCGATTATTTATTTGTTAGTAAAATGAGTTATGGTGCAAAAATACCCGCTATTCCGCTTACCATACCATTTACACACAATACACTTCCAATATCAGAAACAGCAGTTTCTTATTTAGATTGGATTGAACTTCCTTATATGCGATTGCCAGGTTTTGGAAGTGTAGAGCGTAACGACATTGTTGTTTTTAATTTCCCAGAAGGAGATACTGTTTGGAAGGGAAATAGAAATACCACCTACTATCAGGTTGTGCGCGATGCTGCCTATCAAAACAACATACCAGAGGCGATGGTGCGTCAGCAAATGATTGATGAGGATATGCTCATTGTACATCCCATTGACAAAGAAGATAATTATGTAAAACGTTGTGTGGCTATTGCAGGCGATAAATTAGAAATAAAAAAGCATGTGCTTTATATAAATGGTAAAGTTGCCATTTCACCTCAAAATTTGCAGTTTGGTTATTTTGTAAAAGTTTCGAATTTAATTTCATTTGAAAAGGCAAGATTAAAATATAATATTGAACAAGAACCAGGTGAAAGTACAGCAGCAATAAATCAAATGGGTTTTGATCACTTGATACAATGTAGCGAGGCAAATTTGAAAAAAATTGCACCTTATTGCGATTCTGTATTTATCAATGAAGATGCTGTTGGGCAATTTGATCAAAGACTAAATGTATTTCCTAATCATTCATTTTTTAAATGGAATAAAGATAATTTTGGTCCAATTGTTATTCCAAAGAAAGGGATGACAGTAAAACTTTCAATTGACAGTTTGCCATTGTGGGAAAGAGTTATTCGAGTTTACGAAGGCAATACACTAGAGACGAAAGGCAATCAGTTTATCATAAATGGAAAACCTGCCACAACCTATACGTTTAAGCAGGACTATTATTGGTTGATGGGTGACAATCGTCACAACTCGCTTGATTCTCGTTTCTGGGGTTATGTGCCTGCCGACCACGTTGTAGGGAAACCTGTATTTGTTTGGATGTCGAAAGGAGTAGAATCTGGTTTTCGTCCTGAACGCATCATGACCTTTGTTTCAAAGGAAGGTTTATCTAAATCTTATTTATGGTGGGTTTTTTCCGGGATTATTTTAATTACTGGATTTAATTATTTCCGGAGTCGAAAATTGAAAAGGGATATACCTGTTGCCACTAAAACAAAGAAGTAATTTTTTACGAATTGTAATTTTTGCAGTTATTGATTCGGAATATTTTTTTTCTTGTCATTTATAGTTAGATTTTTAAAAACGAATTGTAATGTTTTCATGGCCGAAGATCAACCAACAGATTTTAGCTCAGCCGAAAATCCAATAGCAAGTGGAAGTAATTTAACTTCCGAAGTTAAAGGAGATATCATTCAAGTAGATTCAGCAACTGTAAAAGTCAAAAAGAAAAAGTCGGCTATACGCGAATGGTTAGAGGCATTTTCATTTTCCTTACTTGGCGTTTTAATTCTTAAAACATTTTTATACGAGCCCTTTGCAATTCCATCCGATTCGATGGACCATACCTTAATTGCAGGCGATTATATTGTTGTCAATAAAATGGCTTATGGTGCGCGTTTACCAATGACACCTTTAAGTATTCCTTTTGCACATCAATTGCTTGGTAACAATGCTGCTTATTCTACTTATTGGAAATGGAACTACCATCGCCTGCCTGGATATTCAGAAATTAAAAATAATGATGTCTTAGTTTTTAATTTTCCATCTGAAGACCTTTTTCCAATAAATGGGAAACCTACTAATTTCCCTGTTGATCATCGTACCCATTTTATTAAGCGATGCATTGCACTTCCGGGCGATACCGTTCAACTTATTGATCGAGTAATTTATATAGACGGAAAGATTTTGTCCCTACCAACTAATTGTTTGTTTAATTACAATGTAGCCATAGACTCGATGGACCGTGATCGTGTGCAATTGCAAAAGCTTGGCTTGCTGCGTGAAAATAAGCTGGGTAAAAATTATATTTTTAATTTATCTATTCGTCCTGCGCAAGCAGATAGCTTAAAATTGGTTCCACATATTAGTTCTGTTGTGCCAGAACTTTCTCGAACTGGATTATTTGACGAACAGATATTTCCACATGCTGTACAATTTCCATGGAACCTCGATAATTTTGGACCACTTGTAATTCCTAAAAAAGGAGCTGCAATTATACTTACTGCTGCTAATCTTTCACTTTATGAACGCATCATTGTTAACTATGAGCACCACGTAATAACTGTAAAAAACGATTCAATTTTTATTGACAAAAAATTTGCTAAGGACTATACTTTCCAAATGAATTATTATTTTGTAATGGGAGATAATCGTCAATACTCTATGGATTCTCGCTACTGGGGTTTTGTACCTGAAGACCATGTTGTAGGAAAGGCCACCATGATTTTATTTTCATACGATAAAACAAATGGACGAACCCGTTGGAACAGGTGTTTTGAATCGATTGAATAAAATGAATTTATTTTTAATTTTAAATGGGTTTCAATAAAGCGATATTACCTTCAGTTTACTTTGGCCCAATTCAGTGGTATTCTAAATTAATTCAATACCCAGAAATAGTAATAGACCAGCACGAAAATTATTGTAAACAAACATGGCGTAACCGTATGCGCATTGTTGGTCCAAATGGCATTCAAGATTTGGTTATTCCTGTTCACGTAAAAGGAAATCATACGCCCATGCGGGAGGTGCGCATCAATTACAATGAAATTTGGCAGCGTCAACATTGGCAATCAATTCGATCAGCTTATGGCAATTCTCCTTTTTTCGATTACTACGCTGCATACTTTGCTCCTTTTTATGAGACTAAGAAGTGGGAAACTCTACTGGAGTTAAATTCTGAAGTCTTAGACTTGACTTTACGTTTATTAAAGTTAAATAGCAAAATAGATTTAACGAGTGAATATTTAGAAACAATAGCAAACGGAATAGATTATAGAAAATTAATTTCTCCAAAAATAAAAATTGAATTTAATTCAAAGCCCTATTTGCAAGTTTTCGCCGACCGACATGGGTTTATAGCAAACCTCAGTGTAATTGATTTGTTGTGTTGTAATGGACCAATTTCGGGAACGTTACTTTCAGATAAATAAATTTCAGTTGAAATTTATCCAGCAAGAATTTCGTCTAGTGCTGGCACACTTCCAAAGCGTTTTAATGTTACAAGATGTGAATTAAGGGCTTCACGGAAAGTTGTATTCTCAAGGTAAGGAACAGAAAATTCTTCTGCGGTAGCTTTTACAATAGGTGATATAGCAGGGTAGTGGACATGACAAATTTTTGGAAACAAATGATGTTCCACTTGAAAATTTAATCCTCCTAAGTACCAGGATATCCATTTGCTTTTAAGCGAAAAATTTACCGTAGTATTCATTTGGTGAATGGCCCAGCTATTTTCAATATTACCTTCTTCGTTTGGCATGGGATGGCTTGTGCCGTCAACGGTGTGAGCCATTTGGAACACCACAGACAAAATGACTCCCGAAATGAAGTGCATCAACAAAAATCCTAGTACAATTTCTCCTGCAGGTAGGTTGAGAAAATAAATAGGCAAAAATAATGCTACAAAGAAATAGAGAATTTTATTGCAAATAATTTTCATCAACAAAATAAAGTTTTCTGATTTTGAATTGGGATTAATTCCCAATTTAGTGTAACGACGCAATTGAATAAAATCTTTGAGTGTTGCCCAATATAAAGTAACAATGCCATAAAGCAAGAATGCATATATAAATTGTAATTTTTGAATGCCATACTGTTTAGTATGTGGAGAAAAACGCATTCCTATTTTATCGTCAATGTCGTTGTCCATACCCGAGATGTTTGTGTAGGTATGGTGCATGATGTTATGTTGAAGTTTCCAGTTGTGCGATGAGCCACCACAAATGTTTAAGGTCAGGCCTATGAAATTATTCATTTTTTTACTATTTGTATAGGCGCCGTGATTCGCATCGTGCATGACACTCATTCCAACGCCGGCCATTCCTATTCCTGCAATGGACCACAGTAGGAGACTGATCCATAAAGGAGGATTAAGTAAAATGACCAATAGAAATGGAGCTATGTAGACAGTTATTAAAATAATCGTTTTAAGAACCATTTTTGAATTGTAATTCCTAGAAAGATTGTTTTTTGAAAAATACTCTTCCACTCGAACTTTTAGAATGTTAAAAAATTCGTTTTTATCTTGTGGAATAAATTTTATCTGACCTTTTTGTTTCATTGTTCGGTTAGAATCAAGGTTGTTAATATTCTAAAGCAAGAAATTTAATTGTGCAAATTTACGAAACATTTACTAATTGCTTTTTATTCCCTGATTTTAAATTTTCTAAGCCAATAAGTACTGTTTTCTTACAGATTTAGACTTTTATAAAACTAGTAGACGAATTCGCCAAATTTTATATTATGCGTTAACAGGCTCTAATCTTGGCGCAGCTTCTAGAATTTCTTTTGAAACTCCGTTTGCATATTGCTCAAAGTTTTTTACAAATCCGGCTGCTAATTTAGATGCTTGAAGGTCGAACGCATTTTTATCTACCCAAGCATTGCGAGGTTCCATTATTTCTATTGGAACTCCTGGACATTCTTTAGGAAAACGTAATTTGAAGAATGGTGTTTCACCATATTCAATGTCTTCGAGTTTTCCTTCCAATGCAGCAGTTATCAATGCGCGTGTATAAGCCAATTTTATTCTGCTTCCAATTCCATACGCTCCCCCTGTCCAACCGGTATTGACAAGCCACACGTTGATAGAAGGATTTGCTTTTAATTTCTCGCCAAGCAATTCGGCATATTTTCCAGGGTGTAGTGGGAGGAATGCCTTACCAAAACAAGCCGAGAATGTGGTTTGTGGCTCTGTAATTCCCATTTCTGTTCCAGCTATTTTTGCCGTGTATCCCGAAATGAAATGATACATCGCTTGTGATGTAGTCAATTTAGAAATTGGAGGAATTACACCAAATGCATCTGCAGTTAAAAAGAATATGTTTTTTGGGGCATCGCCAATCGACTGCTCTAGTGCATTTTCAATGTGATTAATTGGATAAGCAACCCGTGTGTTTTCTGTTTTTGATGTATCCTTAAAATCTACTTCACGCGATTCCTCATCCATTCCAATATTTTCGAGCAGCGCTCCAAATTTTATTGCATTCCAAATTTCAGGTTCTTTTTCTTTAGTGAGGTCGATACATTTGGCATAACAGCCACCTTCAAAATTAAAAACGCTGGTAGCTGACCAACCATGTTCATCGTCTCCAATCAGCTTACGATTTGGATCGGCTGACAAAGTTGTTTTACCTGTACCTGAAAGTCCAAAGAAAATGGCCGTATCGCCACTTTTACCTTGGTTTGCAGAGCAATGCATCGACAACACGCCCTTTTCTTGTGGAAGGATATAATTTAAAAGTGTGAAAATCCCCTTTTTGATTTCGCCGGTATAACCTGTTCCGCCAATCAGAATTATTTTTCTAGTAAGATTTAATACAGCAAAATTATGCTGCCGAGTTCCATCTATTTTAGGATCTGCCTTAAAATTGGGTACGCATAAAATTGTCCATTCTGGATTAAAATTGGCAATTTCTTCAGTAGTTGGACGCAGAAAGAGATTATTGGCAAACAGGTTTGACCAAGGAGTTTCTGTGACTACTCTAATATTTAAACGGTAAGCAGGGTCAGCACAGGCATAGGAATCGCGGACATAAATTTCCTTTCCTTCAAGAAAATTACAAACACGATTATAAAGTGCATCAAACTTTGCAGGTTCAAATTTAATGTTGATGTCTCCCCACCAAATGGTATCCTTTGTAATGTCATCACAAACCAAAAACTTATCTTTTGGCGATCGTCCAGTAAATTCTCCTGTATCAATTGCTAATGCTCCATTGTTACACAGTACACCATCGCCACTGGCAAGTGTTTCTTCAACTAATTCGGCTGGTGATAGATTCCAAAAGGCAGTAGCAACTTTGGCAAGACCTATTGTTGATAGGGATGCATTGGTTCCCTTTAATCCAAATTCCTTCATTTGCTTGTTTTTAAAGACGAAAAAAACATGAATTCGCTCTTGTTTTAATAGATTAACAAATCATAAATAAATATGGATGCAAATTTAGGAAATCTACTTCTTAATGGACTTTAAATTTAATTCACTTTTTAGTCAATGTGTTGCCAATAGCTCAGAAACGATTTTTAACCCTATGTCAATCAACAATATACAAGCATATTTTTTTAAAACAATATTTTTCCTTGTTGATAACTCATTGAAATTAATCATAAATCGGTTTATCATTAATTTCTCGAATAACGAGATTAATAGATACTAATTACGGGCTTAATTTATTCTTTTTTAAAACCGAAATTATAAGTAAAACCCATGCCAATATGAAACAAATTCCACCAATAGGCGTGAGCGGTCCCAACCATTTCCAATGAGTCAATCCTAATACATCTTTTGTGCTGAGTAAATAGAGTGAGCCAGAGAATAAAATAATACCCGAAATAAAAAGAATACTAGCTATTTTAATCGTCTTGGTATTGCCAAAAAGTGTTCCTATGATGCCACAAATAATTATTGCAAATGCATGGTACATGTGGTAACGAACTCCCGTTTCGAAACTCTGAATCATTTGTAAATTTATTTTTCCAGTTTCTATTTGACTTTTAAGCCCATGTGAGGCAAAAGCTCCAATCATTACTGCGAATGCAGCTAATAGAAATCCTGTTGCGAATATTTTTTTAGACATACGCAAAGGTAATTTGCTTTTAAAGAGATGTGCAAAATTAAATCGCATCTCGTTAAATAATTGTAAATATTTATAAAATATGTAATATGTTAATATATTATAAATTAGATTATTAAGTATTAATATATAAAGTAAATATTTAATATAATTTTAAAACCTTAATTAAGTGTCCTACTCAATTAAATGCAATACTTATTTACATCAATTGTAGTTCTAAAAATACTCTTAAATTGATAGGAATTAGATTTCTTACCTTCGTCGCCGTATGAAAACAATTCTTGTCATTGGAGCAGGTAGATCATCTTCATTTTTGATTAGCTACCTTTTGGATCAATCTAAAGAATGTGACTGGAAAATTAGGGTAGGGGATGTGGATGAAAAGAATTCATTGGCAAGAGTAAATAAGCACGAAAATGGTTTTGCGTTTCGCTTTGATATTACCGATAAAAAGCAATGTGAATTAGAAATTTCAAATTCGGAATTAGTTGTTTCTATGTTACCTGCATTTATGCATGATTCAGTTGCTAAAGATTGTGTGCGACTTGGAAAGCATCTTGTAACTTGTTCTTATGTGTCGGATGGAATGCGTGCATTAGATGCAGAGGCAAAATCTAAAAATATTATTTTACTTAACGAGTGTGGACTTGATCCAGGAATTGATCACATGTCTGCAATGCAGGTTATTGATCGTGTAAAGGCGCAAGGAGGAAAAATGACGGCCTTTTATTCTTATTGTGGTGGTTTGGTCGCACCTGAATCAAATGATAATCCATGGGGCTATAAATTTTCGTGGAATCCAAGAAATGTAATTCTAGCCGGACAAGGAACAGCTCAGTTCATTGAAAATGGGGAAAATAAATTTTTGTCACCTTCGCAAGTTTTTGCACAAGCAAAAAGTATTTCGGTAGAGGGCTTAGGTAATTTTGATGCTTACGCAAATAGAGACTCGCTTTCCTATCGTTCTATATATGGAATTGATACTATTCCAACGATGCTTCGTGGCACATTGCGCATGACAGGATTTTGTAAAGCTTGGAATGTATTTGTACAATTGGGTTTGACAGATGATAGCTGGAAAATTCATCATGTCAACAAACTTTCCTATTCACAATTGATAGACTCCTTTTTGCCTGTTGGCAACGGAACAATTAAAGATCGCACCACACAATTTTTAGGAGAAGAAACGAATTCAGAAGTCATTCAGAAGTTGGAGTGGACAGGTATTTTTTCGGATGAAAAAATAAATTTGATTGAAGCTTCTCCGGCACAAATCCTACAAGAACTTTTAGAGCGAAAATGGTTATTGAAAGCTGGTGATAAAGACATGATTGTGATGCAGCATCAATTTGAATATGAATTGAGAGGTAAAAAGCAGCGAATCATTTCCTCTCTAGTTGTAAAAGGAGATGATGAAATTAATACCGCAATGGCTAAAACTGTTGGCTTACCAGCAGCAATTGCAATAAAAAAAATATTGTCTGGTGAAATAAACCGTAGCGGTGTTTGTATTCCTGTTACGATTGATATCTATGATCCTGTCTTGAAGGAATTAGAAGAATTTGGAATTCGATTTGAGGAGAACCAATTCGAGCTTTAAGCTATTTTTTTTTGCTTATGTCTTTTGATTACTGAATCCATTTTTGAGTAGTAATCATTAACGCTTCTTGTACTGTTATACGATTGCCATTGTTGTATGCTGTAACAAAGGCATCAGTACCACCATTCGTTCTTATTTCATTGCGCTGGTCGTGTGCTCCATTATAATCAGCGAAGGATCCATTTGTATATTTGTTAAGACCATTAACTTGTTCGGTCTTCACATCTCCTGTTAATCCGTATATCTTTTTATAATAACTAGGAGACACCAATCGAAGCATTGCTGCAATTTGAACGCTATAGGACACTCCAACTAAGGTTGTGGTACTTGGCTCCGCTTTCAATTCTTTTTTAGTAGCCACTACTTTTCTATTTGCAGCTACATTACTATCAGCGATTTTGCGTGTTGCAAATGTTGGCGTATCTACATTCTTTTTTATTTCTTTCTTAACAACCACTTTAGCAGGTTCAGCTTGTTTCACAACAGCTTTAGCAACCACAGGTTGTTTCTCCTCAACTTTAGCAGCTACAGGTTGTTCGAGCTGTGTATTTTTTACTATTATTTCCTGCTCTTTCATAGTTACAGTTGAAGGTGCAATTCCCAATAACTTTCCAGATTCATTTTCGATGTAAGAAAAGTTGCCAGAAATTAATTGAGCACCATTAATATTTTTAGGTACGGTTACACTGTATTGAACTCGTAATGATTGCCTAATAGGGAGAACATACCAGGAAAACTTTACAATTCCTTTTTCAAATTTAAAATCAGCACCATCTGCTTTTATTACTTTGGCGGTACAGCCAGCAGGTAAATAATCTTCAATTTTTCCAAAACTATTTAAATCTCCTTTTTCTAAAATAAGTTCAACTATAAATGTTTTGTCAACTAGCTCAGTAGGCACCACACGTGTTAAATTGACTTTGGCATTTGGTTTTCTAATAGAATCTGTGATTACCATTTCGTTTAGTGGAGAATTATTACCAATTCCTTCTGTAACATTTATTGCTATTGGGGCTAATTTAATATTTACAGGAAGGTTGTCTGCTGTGTACGTAAGTTGATTTTTGAAACTAAAATTTCCAGTAATGTAGGATGGTGCGAAAATCTTAAATGAAATTATTAATTCTTTTACATCTCCTACTTGCGCCCATGAAAATTTAGCAGTTTGTTTTTCAAATTGAAAAATAGCTCCAGCAGTTTCCACTTTCTCTACCACCCAATCATTCGGTAGGTTTAAATCATACCGTAGGTATCCCATTTCTCCATTTGGTGCAATCGTTACAGTAGCTATAAAAGATTCACCCGCCTTAACTGTTGAGGGTGATTTTACTTCTGCTGTTGGTTGACCATTAAAAAGTTGAAGGATCAACACAATGAATAAATTGACTACGATAATTAGGGTTCGAATCATAATTTTATTTTTTGATTAACATCAAACAATTTTAATTTTTCGTAAGTGTAACACCTTGTTATACTTCAATTATTTCAAAAATAAAACAATACCTAAGTGCGATTTTAAATGCCTAGCCTACTTACAAACAAGGATTTGTTAATGAGCGTAAAAAATACTTTTTTACACTATGAAGATGATCGTTTTTTAACTTTGATTTAACAGGTTTGCTACCTTGTAACTTGTTAACATTTGATTGTTAGAAACAGAAAACCCCGTCAATATTAAATTGACAGGGTTTTCGATAATTAAATTATTGTTTAAAAGTTAGGCTTCAAAATGTATCGGGAATAAAAATCATTTATAATTTGAACTGCTTCGTCGGCTGTATCAACTAAATGAAAAAGTTTAAGATCGTTTTCGTTAATGTTACCTTCTTTTAGCATTGTATCTTTAATCCAATCGATTAAGCCACCCCAATATTCACGACCAACAAAAATGACTGGGAATTCAGCAATTTTATAAGTTTGAACCAATGTTAATGCTTCGAATAATTCGTCTAATGTTCCAAATCCACCTGGCATCGCAATAAATCCTTGTGAATATTTTAGAAATATAGTTTTGCGAACGAAAAAATAATCAAACGTTACTAATTTATCAAAGTCAACATATTTATTTGCATACTGCTCGAATGGTAATCTAATATTTAAACCAACAGATTTTCCTTTACCAGCTTGCGCTCCTTTATTAGCAGCTTCCATAATTCCAGGTCCACCACCTGAAATTACTCCGTAACCTTCTTTGCAGAGCTTTTCTGCAATTTCTGCAGCGAGTTTATAATATTTATTATCTGCTTTAGTTCGAGCTGATCCAAATACAGAAACGCAAGGACCAATTTTTGCCATTTTCTCAAATCCCTCTACAAATTCGGACATGATTTTAAAAATTTGCCAAGAATCTCCAGCTTTAATTTCCTGCCAATCTTTATCAGCAAAAGCTAGGCGAATTTTATCTTCATTTGTCATAAAATAAATTTTACTTTAATATGTTTAAGGAATAAACTGCGTGAAACAATCTTATACGAATATGAAATTTGATCGAATACTATAATGTTACGTTTTTACTGACTAATAGTTTCAATACTTTCACTTATGCACTCCGTTGTTTAATTCTTCCCTGAGGTACTTCGCTGTAAAACTTTTTAAGTTTTTTGCAACCAGTTCAGGAGTTCCAACAGCTAGAATTTCTCCTCCACCAATTCCACCTTCAGGTCCTAAATCAATAATATGATCTGCTACTTTTATAATATCCATGTTATGCTCTATGACGAGTACTGTATTTCCTTGGTCAACCAATTTATCCAATACTTCTAAAAGAATTCTAATGTCATCAAAGTGTAATCCTGTTGTTGGTTCGTCAAGAATATAAAGTGTATTTCCTGTCTGTTTACGCGCTAATTCTGTTGCTAGCTTAACACGTTGGGCTTCTCCTCCAGATAAGGTTGTGCTTTGTTGCCCGAGTGTGATATAACCTAATCCTACATCTTGCATAGCTTTAACCCGTGCAAGAATAGTTGGATGAAATTCAAAAAAGGAAACGGCGCTGTCAATTGTCATTTGTAAAACATCACTAATGCTTTTCCCTTTGTATCTAATTTCTAAAGTCTCCCTGTTGTACCGTTTTCCATTGCATGCTTCACAAAACACATAGACGTCAGGCAGAAAATTCATTTCAATTGTTCGGAGTCCAGCGCCTTGGCAAGTTTCACACCTGCCTCCTTTTACATTAAAGGAAAAACGTCCTGGTTTATAGCCACGTATTTTAGATTCCTGCAATTCTGAAAAAAGAGTTCGTATATCGGAAAATACATTTGTGTAAGTTGCAGGATTTGATCTTGGTGTACGACCAATTGGTGATTGATCAATTTCAATTACTTTGTCAATGTGTTCAAGTCCGTGAATTTTTTTATAAGGAAGTGCTTTTTGTTGGCTGCGATAAAAATGTTTGCTTAAAATAGGGTAGAGGGTTTCGTTTATCAAGGAGGATTTTCCACTTCCACTAACTCCTGTTACGCAAATAAATTTTCCTAAAGGTATTTCTACAGTAACATTTTTTAAATTATGTCCTGAGCAATTATCTAAAATAAGATATTTCCCATTTCCGTTTCTGCGTGTCGATGGAATTTGAATTTGTTTTATTCCTGTAATGTAATCCGTTGTTAATGTTTTAAATTTTAGCAATTCACTTGGTTTTCCTTCAGCGACAATATAGCCACCATGTATCCCTGCGCGTGGGCCAATGTCAATTACATGGTCAGCTGTTAAAATCATTTCTTTATCGTGTTCTACTACGATGACTGAATTTCCGATATCTCGCAATTCTTTAAGTGCTTGAATCAATCTTACATTATCTCTTTGATGTAAGCCAATGCTTGGTTCATCAAGAATGTAAAGCACACCTACTAATTGTGATCCAATTTGTGTTGCTAATCGAATGCGTTGTGCTTCTCCACCTGATAACGAACGAGAAGTTCTATCAATCGATAAATAATCGAGCCCAACATTTAATAAAAACTGAAGTCTGTTTTTGATTTCCTTTAAAACTTCATTTCCAATTGTTCGCTGGCGTTCGCTGATTTTATCTTCAATTCCATTTAGCCACTCTTTTAATTCTGTCAATGACATTGAGGCGAGCTCCGCAATATTTTTATCTGCTACACGGAAATACAATGATTCCTTTTTGAGTCGTGTTCCATTGCATTTAGGACAAGCAGTTTCATTCATAAATTCCTGTGCCCATTTTTGAATACCAGTTGCTCCCTCGTGTTCTTGGCGAGCAAGAAAATTTACAACTCCTTCAAAAGATAATGAATAACTTGTTTCGTTGCTGTTGGAATCATTTTTCACTTTCAGCATTTCAGCTGTCCCAAATAAGATTGCATTTAAAGCTTCTTCTGGTATGTTATTGATAGGTTCTGAAAGTTTGAATTTATATTTATCGGCGATGGCATCTAATTGTTTGAAAATCCATGAACTTCGATATTCTCCAATAGGAATAATTCCACCTGACTTAATGCTTTTTGTTTTAACAGGAATTATTTTGTCAATATCAATTTCAAGAATATGACCAAGACCATTGCATTTTGTACAAGCACCGTAGGGTGAATTGAATGAAAAAATATTTGGAGCTGGGTCGTTATAAGAAATTCCAGAGGTTGGACACATTAAGTTACGACTGAAATGTCGCGCTTCTTTTGTCGTACCCTTGGTTGAACTTCCATCAGCAACCATCATTGCTCCTTTGCCATGTTTCAAAGCGAGCTTAACAGAATCAGTTATTCTTACACGGTCTGCTGAATTAACTTGTATTCTATCAATTACAATTTCAATGTCGTGAACTTTGTATCTATCAAGTTGTATTCTTGTTGTTAATTCAACCAATGCACCATCAACACGTGCTCGCAAAAACCCTAGTTTTCTTATGTGCTCAAATAATTCACGGTAGTGTCCTTTTCTTCCTTTTACAACTGGTGAAAGGATAAGTACTTTTTTGTCTTGGTAAGAGGAAAGTATTAAATCTATTATTTGTTCGTCGGAGTAGCGAACCATTTTTTCTCCTGTTGTGAATGAGTAGGCATCGGAAGCGCGGGCGTATAATAGGCGTAGGAAATCGTAGATTTCTGTAATTGTTCCAACAGTAGATCGGGGATTTTTATTTACTGTTTTTTGTTCAATGGAAATAACAGGCGATAGCCCCGTAATTTTATCAACATCTGGACGTTCCAGGTCACCAAGAAATTGTCTTGCATAAGCAGAAAATGTTTCAATGTAACGTCGTTGTCCTTCTGCATAAATTGTGTCAAATGCTAGCGATGATTTGCCACTTCCACTGAGGCCAGTTATCACAACCAATTTATTCCTTGGAATTGAAACACTAATATCTTTAAGATTATGAACACGTGCTCCAATTACCTCCAGGGTTTCATTTTCACTTTCAGCAATGGGAGGAAGGGGATGAATAGCAGTCATGGGAGCTTGAAAATAATTTTGCAAAGGTACAATGAATTTATTGTTTTTGAAGAGCGCTGTAGTTATCTATATGGTTAACTGATAATTAACTCTTTGTTTTATAAAAAAATGTAGCTTAGCTCAAAATACTTGAACTATGAATTTAGCAAAAACACTTTTCTTCCCTTTTCTTTTACTTTTTACGAGTCAACTTTTGGCTCAGAAGGATAGTATTTCCAAAGTAGTTGTGCCCCTAAAGGATACAACGGTGGCCAAAAGTTTTTTTGAACTTAGTTTTGGTCAATCAATATTGTTTATTACTGATAGTAAAATAGCTACTATTTTGGCTTCAAATGCTATTGTAATACCTACAAGTGCTATTTTATTTTTTGCTGAGTTCAGACCACTTAAACTTATTCGTATTCCAGTATTTTTTAATTTACCAACAGAATCAAAACAGTTCATTATAAATAATCAAATTGTTAATGAACGAGCACCTCCAAGCTTTGGAGCAGGTATTGAGTTTAAGTGTTTTGAACTGAAAATAAATACTACGACTAAATTGGAGCTTGAGGCAGGTCCTTTAGCAAATTTCTTGTTAGCTACCAATAAGTCTTTAAGATTAGCTCCATTAATTGCATCACGAGTCCGCATAATAAGAAACAATAATTTTGTAATGTATGTTGGCTCAAGTTATTCTATTGCTCTCAATGGTTGGGGATTGCTTTTTGGCACAGGCACTATATTTTAGCCGCCAGAAAAAATAGTGCTAATTTCTCGTTTTTACTTATTCGGAAATTTATTTAAAATAAACTTTATGACACGTATAATCTCATGGTATCAATAGTTGACATGTTAACTTTAACTTGAGTAGCATTAAATAGTATGCGATATTGCAAATAATTTATTTTTTAAGGATATTTTTTGTTGAGCTTGTATCGCTTTCGGATAAAGAATTGAAATTTGTGGAATCCATTATTCCCATTCCATAGAGAACGACTCCTTTTTGAGGAAAAAGAATTTCGTATTTTTTACGTTCTGGATTCTTTAAGCTGTTGGTTAGCAGCCAAGGGTTCATTGCTTTTAATACTGCTAAATTAGAAGAATGTGAAATTGCAAATTCGGACAGATCGTTGATTGTTGAATCTATTTGTATTTTGTAGGATGGAATGGGAAGATAGAGTTCTGATTTTTTTATTTTGTATCCGTATATTTCTGGACGAGTAATAAGTTCTTTAAAGGTGAGTAGCCTATACATATAAGTTGTTGTTTCTTTATTTAGTTCCAGCTCATAATAATTAGTTATACCTTGTTTTTTAATTTGTTTTTCAATTGCACCAATTCCCATATCGTAGGCCGCCGCAGCAAGCGTCCAGTTTTTGTATATAGCATGGCAGTCTTTAATTATTTTGCACGCAACATGAGTAGCTTTTTCAATGTTAAATCGTTCATCTACTTGTTCATTTATTTCAAGTCCATAAAATTGCCCTATTGGAATCATTATTCCCCAAAATCCGGCAGCATTGGTTTCCGCAACAGAGTTTGTAAGCCCACTTTCTAAAACGGCTACATATTTAAAATCATCAGGAACACCATTTTCCTTTATTATTTTCTCAATCTGTGGAAAAAATCTACCAGCTTTTTTATTGAGAATAAGCGTGGAACTTTGATTAAACAAATTCACATTGAACTCCTTTGCTAATTCCAGTTGTACTTTTAGATTACCTAATGGAACAAGTTCACCGCAGAAATTAAGATCATTTGCAATAGGAATGCCTCGTATTTTAAATGATGGAGTTAATTTATGAATGTAATCTTTATCTGATTTTGTTTTTTTTTGAATTAAATTAATTATTCGAATACCTATTATTAAGAGAATAAAGAGTGTGAAAGCAAGCCAATACCTATGCCATCGATTTAAAAAAACAATTATACTTTTAAACATATTTGAAATACGTTAAGCTACTATTTTATAGTTTAAATTATTAAATGTTGATTTTTAATTTCAGAATCGAAAAACAAAACAAATAGAAATTTATATTTTTAAAATAAACCATCTACTTGTTGGAATGTTTTTCCATTGCTGTCTTTTGTAGAAAGTAGGGGAGATGTTATACCCCAATCAATATTTAATTGCGGATCATTCCAAAGTAAAGTTTCTTCCGCTATTTGTTCGTAATACCCAGCACATTTATATGAAAAAATAGTATTGTTCTCAAGTGCAAGGAAACCATGTGCGAAGCCCTCTGGAATATAAAACATAGTTTTATTTTCAGCATTTAGCAAGATTGAAAAATGTTGGCCATACGTGGAAGAGTTGCTTCGAATATCAACCACCACATCTAAAACAGCTCCGTAAACGACGCGCACAATTTTATGCTGTGCATGTGGTGTTTTTTGAAAATGTAAACCTCTCAGTATATTTTTTTGAGAAAAGGATTGATTGTCTTGTACGAATTTGCAATCAATACCTACTTCAGCAAAGAGTCGTTCATTGAAAGACTCATAGAAATGACCTCGTGCATCAGTGAAAATTTGAGGATGAATAATCAACAAGCCCTCAATTGGAGTTTTTTCTATTTGCATTTTAATTTTCTGCGGAATATTATAAAAAGATATTTTTTAATAAGTATTGTATTAAATGCAGCTCAAGGTATACGTGCAAATAAGTAGAAGAACGTCATTAACGTTGTTGTAATGGAAAGTACAGGAGCAATTTCACGAAGTACTTTGCTCGCAATTTGTCGTCGTGGCTCAACATAAATGATGTCATTGGCTTGTACCACAGTTGCCCCTTGTTTAAGTCCTAAATCAATTTTCGATAAATCTAATTTATATACTTTTGCCGGCTTGTTATTATCTATTGCTTTACGAATTAGTTTTATGTTGAAGGCCTTTCCATTGGCGCTAATCCCGCCTGCTAAAGCTAAAACTTCTAATAATGTAGTATTGTTATTTTGAAGTCCAATGACTTTTGCTTGTCCCGGTTCCCCATTGTATACAGTTACTCTTTTATTAATAGTTTTTAGAATAACAAAAGGCTTGACATAAAAATCTGAGTATCTTTTTTCAAGTAAATTTTCTGCCTCACGTATGGTTAAGCCACCTAAAACTTCTTCTCCAATAATTGGCAAACGAGTCTTTCCATTATTGTCAATTGTATATTCAAATCCTTGACGAAGGGTAGCGTTCGTATTATTAGAAGTTCCGTTACCTACTGTTATAATATCTATTAATTTAAATCCATCGTTTGCAAACAACCTAAATTCAAAAATACTATTAGTTGCTAATTGATATTCTTTTGCCATAGTTGTATCATTAGCTAGAACATCGAATGCATAGTCTTTTTCGGCGTAAAGCATGATGTTTGGGTTCAATACATTACAACTGCTAAAATGCAATAGCAACAGTGGTAAAATAAAAACCAACAGTTTGAATTGTAAAATGCGTTTCATTGATTTTTTAATTTTTACAAATGTACCGAAAAGGTCTTAATATAAAATGTTGTTGGATTGCAAATTAAATTTCCTTCAATAAGCTAAACCATCGAATTTTTTGACAATGTGTAAATACGGAAACTATTTTTTGATACAGTTTATCCAATATTTTTGAAAAACAAGTAGTGCCCAAACTCTAGCGACTGAATTACCCGGGTTATTTGACTGCAATTGTTTTCGAATGTTACTTACTTCTTCAGCGTGGAAAATATTTTGTTCTTTAAGAAATTTTTCATTTAGTAATTCTTCAATCATTCCGCTGAGTTCATTGTTTAGCCATTTCTGTAATGGAATATCAAATCCTTTCTTTTTTCTTGTGTAAATTTCTGCAGGTAACAAGCCTGCGAAAGAATCTTTAAGTATTCTCTTCCTTTTTCCAGCTTGAATTTTGTAGGTTGCGGGCAACTGCATAACATAGTCAACCACGTTATGGTCTAGGAAGGGCGATCGTACTGCTAATCCATTCAGCATACTCATGCGATCCATTTTTACATTCAAATTGCCTTCTAGCACCAATTCCATATCCGCCCTTAAAATTTCATTTAAATCTCCATCTTGAGTTATACCACTGGTAAAAACTCTCTTATTTTTATCATTTACATAAAATTCACCTGTGATTAATAGTTTCTGTAACTCAGCTGTTGATGCATGTCCTGCCCAATTCCAATAGCGATCAGCGGCTGACAAATTTGCTCCAATTGCAAATTTTCTCAGTTGTCTAACTTTATTTTTAAATATCGATGCTCTGTTACCAGGTAAAATATTCCATAATGGAAGTCCTGTTTTAATAAATGAGCTCTTAAAATCATGTAGTCGAATATTAAACTCGGCTTCATGTTTATTAGAACCCGCAAACAATTCATCTGCACCATCGCCTGTGAGTGCAACTTTTACATGCTTTTTAGTTTCTTTAGCAAGTATATTTAGTGCTAGCGCAGATGAATCTGCAAAGGGTTCGTCGAGTGTTTCAAAAAAGGAGTTTAATGAATCCAAAAAATCATTATTGCTAATAGAAAAGACATGGTGGTTTGTATTCAGATGCTTTGCAACCTGCATTGCATATTTTGTTTCATCAAAATATTTTTCATCAGGAAATCCAATTGAAAAAGTGTCAATTTTATGATTGTCTTTTGCTGCCAATGCAGTTATGATTGATGAATCAAGACCTCCACTTAGAAAAACGCCCACTTTAACATCGGATACCAGCCTTAGTTGAACAGCATTTTCAACTAATTCCCTTACTGTTTTAGTTGCATCTTCATAGGTCGGAATTAAATACTCTTCAGAAGGTTGTGGAAGTCCATACCATCGATTTGAATTAGCATAGGCAGAATCCTTATTGTCAACAATTGTATAAACACCTTTTTTATGAAAGTAAGATTGCTCAATTACTGCGTCTCTAAATTGTGGCACGTAATTCAAATGCAAGTAATCTGCTACAATATTTAGGGAAATTGATTTTGAAATTCCAAAAGCGAAAATAGCTTTCATTTCAGATCCAAAAATTAAAACATCTGTATCAAAATAATAGTGCAAAGGTTTTTCGCCATAACGATCCCTAGCCATGAATATCGTTCCTGCTGTTTTATCATATATCACAAATGCAAACGCTCCATTAAGTTTTAGAAGGCATTTTTCTTTTTCTCTACTATATAATGCTATTAAAACTTCTGTATTTGATTGGGATTGAAATTTAACTCCTTGCCCTTCTAATTCCTTACGTAATTCGCGGTAATTCAAAATTTCCCCGTCCATTACAAGTGTGTATTGGCCATCAGAAGAGGTAAAGGGTTGTGATGCCTCAGTTGATAAATCAATTATGGCTAAACGGGTATGACCTAAAACAACATTTTCATCGCGAAATGTACCTGAGCCATCAGGACCTCGCCGATTTAATGTTTTTACAGCATCATTGATTTTATCAAGATACGTTTTCCCTTTTTCGTTAAAAGCGTAGGCGCCAGTAATTGCAGACATCGTTTTTTTTTTAGTTTAAAAATCTTTTTATATCCAAAATGATCTTACTACTTCATTGCAATAACAGAAATCTCAACCAAAACATCTAACGGAAGTCTAGAGACCTCCACCGTTTCTCTTGCTGGGTAAGATCCTGTAAAATTGGATCCATATATTTCGTTAACCGTTGCAAAATCATTCAAGTTCTTTAGAAAGATAGTCGTTTTTACAACATTTTCGAAATTCATTCCAGCATCAGCCAAGATGCCTTTTAAATTTTCCATTACTCTAATCGTTTGTTCCTTCACATTTTCATGAATTATGCCCGTTTCGGGGTGTTTTCCCACTTGCCCAGATACGAACAGCATATTTCCAACTAATACGCCATGTGAATAAGGGCCTATTGGAGCAGGGGCATTTTTTGAAGTAATAATAGATTTCATTCGTTAATGGTTACAAGGTTAAAACTGCAATTTAATTAAAAAAATCTTTGTGTAAAATTAAAAATGGGAATTCATAAATAAATTAAAGTTGTAGCCTTGCTGAAGGCGCTATGTCCTGACCTACAAAATTATTTTCCAAAAATTTCAAGTATCCATTCATTGCAATCATGGCGGCGTTATCCGTGCAATATTCAATCGGAGGTATAAAAACAGACCAATTATTTTTCTTTCCAAGTTCTTGAATGGATGCACGTAACTCCGTGTTTGCGGAAACGCCACCCGCAAGCGCAATTTGATTAATGCCTGTTTGCTTCATTGCCATTTCAACTCTATCTAATAGTGTTTTTACAATCGTATATTGGACGGAGGCACAAATATTTGCCATTTGTTTTTCCAAAAAAGTTGAATCCTTTTTTAATTCATCACGAACAAAGTACAGTATTGCAGTTTTTAGTCCGCTGAAACTGAAATCCATGCCTGGTATTTGAGCTATTGGAAATTTAAATGCTTTTGAGTTTCCTTCTTTTGCCAGTTTATCAACCAATGGGCCACCAGGGTAGGGTAGACCTAAAATTTTGGCTGTTTTGTCGAAGGTTTCTCCTGCTGCATCGTCTATCGTTTGTCCAATAATTGAAAAAGTCTTAAAATCATCAACACGCACAAGTTGTGTATGTCCTCCCGAAACTGTTAAACATAAAAATGGAAATTCAGGTCTGTCTCTCTTTATGCTATCTTCAATAAAATGGGATAGAATGTGCGCTTGCATGTGGTTCACTTCTAGGAGAGGTTTTCCAAGTGCGAGGGCAAAAGCTTTTGCAAATGAAGCGCCTACCAAAAGTGATCCTAATAATCCTGGCCCCCGGGTAAATGCAACACCATCGATATCATTTGCTTTTATTCCAGCCAATGCCAATGTTTGGTCGATTACAGGAACTATGTTTTGCTGGTGTGCTCTAGAGGCTAATTCAGGAACTACGCCACCCCATTTCTTATGAACTTCTTGCTCAACCACAACATTGGCAAGCAATTTGCCATTCATTATGATTGCCGCTGCCGTTTCGTCACAGGAAGACTCAATACCCAGTATAACAGTCATAATTGCTATTTTTGTAGTATGGTTTCAAAGTTCAAACCAAGTGGTAAAATTATCAAAAAGACCGGGCTAGTGCTAGCTTGGACCTTAGGTATTATTTTATTATTATTTGTTGTTGCCTTTTTTACCTTACAAAGCCCTGTGGCTCAGACTTGGTTGGCCAAACGAGCTACGGCATATCTTTCTAAGGAATTAAAAGCTAAAGTTACGATTCGTGCTGTTGATATAGACTTTTTTAGAACAATAAATCTTCTTGGAATTTATGTTGAAGACCAACATGGTGATACTTTATTATATGCCGATAAATTAGCTGCAACTATTAATCGCTTCGATTTTACAGGCCATTATATTTCTATCTCCACATTAGCGTTAGCTGATTCGAAAATAAAACTTAAAAAATACCAAAATGAAAGTGGATTGAATTTTCAATTTATTGCAGACTATTTTCAGTCAACTGACACATTACAAAAAACGTCCTCAGCTTGGGAAGTTAATTTAGCTAAAATCAAGCTTGATAATATAATTTTTGCATACATCGATACACGCGATACCATTAATGATCCAGGAATGGACTATGAAAACATTCGAGTTACGAAAGTGTCAGCAGAGTTTTATGCTATCAATGCTGCAGAAAATTTATTTTCTTTTAGAATCAAAGATTTACAAGGAACTGAGCGTTGTGGTTTGGTATTAAATAAATTCTCAGCACTTCTATCTGTTAAGGATAGTTCAGCAACTTTCGATGATCTTAAATTTACTACTCGAGGTAGTGAGGTGGATGGGTTTATTTCTTTTCAATACAATGCAGTAGAAGATATTTCAAATGATTTTATTCATAAAGTTACTATGGATGGGCATTTTTCGAAATCGATTATTGAAATGGGGGAGATCGCCTATTTTTCTCCTTATTTTTTGGGAATAAAGAAAAAGGTTCTTTTTACTGGAGATATTAAAGGAAAGGTAGATCAATTAAAAATAAAAAATGTAGCTATTGAATTTGGTAATCTTTCGCATATCTCAGGTAATTTTTCCATTTCTGGTTTACCGAATGTTGATGAAATGCAAATGAATTTTAAAGTGCGAGAAGCAATTACAGATATAAAAGATTTAGAGGATATTCCAGTTTTTCCTTTTCAACCTGGCGATCACATTACTTTGCCATCCAATATGGCCCTTCTTGGTAAGTTGAAATTTTCCGGATACTTCGATGGGTTTTTAGACGACTTTGTAGCTCACGGTAAGTTGAATACTGATTTAGGAAATGTGCGTTTGGATAATGTATCGATGACAAGAGATTCTATTGGTGACACTTATTCTTATTTGGGTGAAGTTGTGGCTACACATTTTAACATTGGGAAGTTTTATGACATTCCTGATTTATCTTATGTATCAGGTAAAATTCAAATTGATGGGACTGGTTTGGCAGAAGACAATGTTCACGTTTTGATCAATGGTAATTTCCCTGAGTTAGTTTATAACAATTATTCCTACACAGGCATTAGTATTTTGAATGGTAAATTTAGACGACAAATTTTTGATGGTGATTTTCATGTAGACGATCCTAATTTAAAAATGGATTTTAAGGGGATTATCAATAATAGTAATTCCAATTTGCCAAATTTTGTTTTTGATGCTAAAATCAAATCAGCGAATCTTTCTGCTTTAGGATTTATGGATAAAAGTCATAAAAATATCTTTTCGGCAAATCTTCATATAAATTTTCATGGTAATAATATTGACAACTTAGACGGTCAGATTATTGCAACGAATATGGTTTATCAAAAAGATGAAGAAAAATTTACGGTCAATGAATTTAGTTTGAACGCTGGTACAAATGACAATGGAACAAGAACTGTTTTCCTTGAATCAGATATTGTTCGTGCAACATTAAAAGGGAAATTCAAATTATTGGAATTGCCATCTTCAATTTCTACTATGTTATCGAATTCGCTCCCTGCTTATTTTCCTGTTCCTACTTTAAAAGAAGTTAAAAAAAGCGCAGTTCAGGATTTTGTTTGGTTTGTTAATTTTCAAAAGAATGTTAGACCAATACAATCCATTATTCCACAGTTAGTTATTGCACCGAATACTTCATTTAGCGGTAAATTCTTAAGTGAAAAAAAGGGTTTTGAAGCAAACCTATCTTCCCCATCAATACTATACAATGGTATTGCGTACAATGGAATTCAACTGGAAATTTCCAAATCTAATTCTTCCGATGCTAGCGTGTTGGTTGGAACAATGAAGGCATTACAATTCAACGATACGATTGGAATAAAAAATTTAATAGTTGATGCTCGGGCATGTCACGATTCACTCCTGACTAAAATTAATTGGGATAATCATACTGCAAAATTAAATGATGCAAACATTATGGCTTTGACTCATTTCGAAAATTCAAAGGCAGTTAACATAAATTTCTTTTCCTCTTCTTTTCATTTAAACGATTCCCTTTGGGTTGCTACGCCTGTAAATTTTGTTCGGTTGGATTCTTCTCAAATTACTTTTCATAATTTAGGTTTCCAATGTGGACGATCCTCCATCGATTTTTCAGGAAAAGTGTCTGAACAACCTGACGATGAATTGAAAGTGAGTTTAAAGGATTTTGATTTTGCATATGTAAATTATTTTTCTGAACCTTTTGGTGTAAGCTTAGCAGGGTCAATCTCATCGGAAACAGTATTACTTGATTTGTATCATGTACCTATTTTTACTAGCTCGACTGAATTCAAGAGTTTCTATTTTAATAAACAAAAATTAGGTGATGGGTCATTAACTGCTGATTGGCAGAAAAATAAACAAGCCGTATTTACAAACGGTCATTTTTCTCGAGGCATTAATGATGCACTTACAGGTAAGCCCATTAACAATATCGCGTTTGATGGATATTATTATCCTAAAAATATTGAAAATAGTATTGACTTCAATGCGAGTTTACAAAACATTCCGCTTGATATTTTCACACCAATTTTGAAAGATTATTGTTCGTTAATCAATGGGAAATTTGGTGGTGACTTGCACATTCTTGGTACACCATCGAAACCATTGTTGAATGGAAAAATTAATATTTTCCCTCGTAAAATTCAGGTTGACTACCTTGGCTTATCTTTAAGTGGACCTCAACAACCAATATTTATTGAATCGAATTCTTTCTTTTTCGATGATTTTAGAATTACGGACGGACTTAGTGATACTGCTATAATATATGGTCACCTTTTTCATGATAATTTTTCAAATTTTCAGTTTGATATGGACTTTTCGTTTGAACATTTTATGGTTTTAAATACCAATGCAAATCAAAACGAAGATTATTTTGGACGTGTTTTTTCTACTGGATACATGAATGTTTTTGGTTTTGCGAATGATCACATTAGATTGGATATAAATGCTAAAACAGAAAAAATTATTAGAGGAGGTCAACCTATTTTATCTGAATTTAATATTCCTATGAGTGGTACAAGCGAGGTAGGAACAAGTGATTTTATAACTTTCGAAGACAAGAAAAAAATAATAATTAATAAAAAAACGAACCAATTAAAAAACAATGGAGTAGAGTTACACCTCAATGTGGAGGCAAATCCGGATGTAATTGTCAAAGTTATTTTTGATAAAACGGTTGGCGATGAAATTACAGCGTATGGTAATGGGAATTTGAATATGGACATTTCTCCTTCAGGAGATTTTACAATTTTTGGTCGCTATGAAGTTGAAAGAGGAAATTACTTGTTTACAATGAAGAATATTATTCTTGTTCCATTTGAGTTAGCGCGTGGTGGAACAATAAGTTGGAACGGAGATCCTTATGTAGCACAAATTAATGCTGACGCAGTTTATAAAACAAGTACATCAGTAGAACCTTTTTTTCCTGCTGATTCTCTAAACCAAGCTTATCATCGTTCTTACCCAGTTGAAGTGGTCATGCATTTGACCGATAATTTATTAAATCCAACAGTTTTGTTTGACATCAATCTCCCAACTGTTGATCAAACTATATCGGAGACAGTGAAAATTTATACCCAAACTGATTTGGAAAAGAACAGACAGGTTCTTTCGCTTATGGTTTTAAATAGTTTTATGACACCATCTGATTTGCGTGAAGGGAATTCAGCAGGTTCAAATGTTGCAGCAGGAACAAGTGCTACTTTACTTAGTAATTTTGTTTCTGGCACAATGAATAATTGGCTTTCACAAATTAGCTCCGACTTTAATTTGGGTGTGAAGTATCGACCAAACGACGACTTAACAACACAGGAACTTAAAGTGTATTTAGGTACACAGCTTTTGAATAATAGAATAACCATTGATGGAAATGTAGGCAAAGTAAATGCGAATCAAGCAACTAGTTCAACAGGAACAAATGGTCAGTGGGTTGGTGATGTGAATATTGAATACAAGGTAAATGAAACTGGGAAAGTTCGTGTCCGTGCTTTTAATCGTTCTAATGACAATACCGTTATCACTTCTAACTCGCCATATACGCAAGGAGTTGGTCTTTTTTATCGAGAAGAATTTGAAACGGCTTCACAATTAGCAAAACGTTTTAATGAGTTTATAAATTTAAGGAAAAAGAAATTGGGTAAAAGCTAATTCTTTCTCTAACGATTCTATTCAGTAAGAAATCGATTTTGATGCCCTTGTTTTTTGGGAACCGTCAATGGATTGATTAAATAAAAAATTTATTTTTTTACAGTTATTGTATGTCCTAATTTATCTCTTTTAGTTTCAAGATAAGATTTATTGTGTTTATTGAATTCAATTTCTAAGGCAATATTCTCAACTATTTCTAAGCCATAGCCCATCAGTCCAATTCTTTTTTTGGGATTATTGGTCATCAACCGGATTTTTGATACACCAAGATCACGAAGAATTTGTGCACCTATTCCGTAATCTCTTTCGTCCATTTTAAAACCGAGTTCTAAATTTGCCTCTACAGTATCAAGGCCTTGCTCTTGTAATTTGTATGCTTTTAATTTATTTAATAATCCAATTCCACGTCCTTCTTGATTCATGTAGACAATAACACCTTTTCCTTCTTTCTCTATTGCTTCCATCGCTTTATGCAATTGCGCCCCACAATCGCAGCGGCAAGATCCAAAAATATCACCTGTCATGCATGATGAGTGAACTCTAACTAGCAATTCTTCGTCTTTTTCCCACTCTCCTTTATAAATTGCTAAATGTTGCTTTTGAGTGGAAAGGTGTGTGTATGCGACCATTTTGAAATTACCCCATTGTGTTGGCAATTCAACTTCTACTTCACTTTTAATATCAGTTTCAGTTCTTAATCGATATTCAATTAAATCTTTGATAGAAATAATTTTCAAATTAAATTTTTTCGCAATTATTAGTAATTGAGGTAAGCGTGCCATAGTTCCATCTTCATTCATAATTTCAACCAAAACACCTACAGGTTCAAAACCAGCTAAGCGCGCAAGGTCAATTGTAGCTTCAGTATGGCCAGCACGGCGAAGCACTCCGTCTCTTTTAGCGCGCAGTGGAAAAATATGTCCTGGTTTACCAAAATCTTCTGGCTTTGTAGTTGGATCAATTAAGGCTAAAATTGTTTTGGATCGATCGTGAGTAGAAATTCCAGTTGTGCAGCCATGTCCTTTTAAATCTATGGACACAGTGAAAGGAGTTTCATGCGTTGAAGAATTATTACTCACCATCATTTCTAAACGCAATTCATCAGCGCGGTCTTCAATAATTGGAGCGCAAATTAATCCACGTCCGTGTGTGGCCATGAAATTGATAACCTCCGGGCTTCCATTTTTAGCTGCTGTTATGAAATCGCCTTCATTTTCTCTATCTTCATCATCAACAACAATTACAACCTTACCCAACTTTATATCGGAAATAGCATCTTCAATTGTGTCCAGCAATTTATTACTCATTTGGTATTGTATTTAACGTTGTGCAAAGATACAAAATCATATATTCATTCGATGTAGCGAAATAGACGAATCTCTTTTTAATGCAACTATGAAATTTATTTTATTAAAAATTAAAGTCTTTATTCGATTAATCTATTCTGAAATATATATTTATTTCTTTACTTTTACATTTGAAATTTATCTAACTAAAAAATATAGATTCAATGAAAATAAGTAAAATTTATTTAGCCGTATTTGTGTTACTGCCTTTCACTATGAATGCTCAGCCAGTTTATCAATTAGGTAGTAATGTAGTTGGTTTTGGTTTGGGTGTTGGAGGAAATTTGGGTTTATCTTCCTATCAGTCGGCTCCTGCTATTAATTTTCAATATGAACATGGATTAAAACAAGTTGGCCCAGGAGTTTTAAGTCTTGGAGCATACCTGGGTTTTAAAAAATATAGTTATACCTCTAGTTTTTTGGGTTATACCTATTCGCAAGACTGGAAATACACTATTTTGGGTGTTCGTGGTGCATGGCATTTACAAGAACTAAAAGGTGTTAATCTTGATAAAATTGATGCTTATGGAGGGGTAATGCTTTCTTATAATTTACTCAACTACACTTATACAGATAATGATCCTTCTAGTACTAATTATTTTATTGGAGAAAACTATGCTAGTAATGTAGGTATAACACCATTTTTAGGTGCTCGTTATTTCTTTACTAATAATTTTGCGGGTATGGTAGAATTGGGTTATGGCATGAGCTATATGAATATTGGTCTTGCTTACAAATTCTAATAAAAAAATTTTTTTAGCAATAAGACCCTCTTTGTTTAGTTGTATGATGTATTCTCTATGGTTTGTTGTCTTAAGTTCATACACCACTAGCGTTGCATCTAAATTAGTAAAAGTTCTTTGAAATCCTTATGAATAAAGGCTTTCAGCCGATTTTTATCTGACGGAGATTTGAAATTGAAAAACTACCTTCTTAGTCTAATCTACTTACTATGAATGAAGGAAAAATGGTATTCAGCCAAATATTGCAGTTTGTGAATCAAAATATTTTAAGAAATATTGTAAACAGATACGAGGATGATTATAAGAAACAAGAATTTACCTCGTGGAAACATTTTCTCTGCATGTCTTTCGGTCAACTCACTCATCGCGCGAGCATGTCAGACACAATGTAAATGTTGAAGATGAATAAAAAAAAGGTTTATCATCTTGGAATCGGGATTCCCTTTGATAAATCAACTGTTTCAAGCATTATTGTATTATTATTTTGTTCGTTACGTTCTTATTTTCGTCTGTTGTCTGCACAAAGTAAATACCTGCTTTCATTTCCCTGCTTTTTATTTAGATTTTTTTGCATTTTATTAAAACCGTAAACCCCAATCAGAAACAAATGAGATAAATTAATTTCTCTATAAATATTAAAAATAGTCATAAATCTTTTTTGAAATCTTACCTATAATCTCCGAAAGTTCTGTTACATTTTTACCTCTTGTCATAACAACAATACAATAGGTTTCATTATTTAAATATACAATACCTGCATCGCTTAAATCAGTTTCATCAACCCCTCCTCCTTCACCAAACTTATGTGCAACTACAACACTAGCTGGAAATTCTTTAACAAGCCCGCCTTTGAAACCGCTCTCACTTAGAAGTAAAAGTGCATATTCAGAATTATTATATGATAAGTATGTTGAATTATATAGAATACGAAAAAGTTTTGCAATTTGTGTTGAACTAAGCTTTCTGTATTGATCTTCAGTATTGTAATTTTCTATTCCGATATCTTCAAATATTTTTTTATAAATATTTATATCCATCAAACCGTTTAAAATATTGCTTGCGTAATTATCAGAGTTTACTATCATACAGTAAATTAATTCACGCATTGTATAATCTTTTCCTGGAACAATTGTCTTTTCTTCAAAAGTTTGCTTGGGAATTTTTGGATTAGCATATCTAAATGGATATAATCTATCTAAATAACCTGGCGTTTTTTTGCCATTTTAAGTATTGTAATTAGTACCGCAACTTTCATAATACTAGCAGAATAAAATGGCTCATCAGGATTAATAGCAAACCAATCTCCACTTTCAACTTTTTTCACATAAACTGATGCTAAATTAATTTTCCCTTCATTTTTGTATTTTATAATAATGGTTTCGATTAATGATTTTAATTTTAGAAGAGAGGCGGATTGATTTTCTAAATCAACAAATAAAGGGGATTTGTATATTTACCCATTTTCATGCGTTGTTGATGAATTAAATCGTTACACTCATAGTTATACTCATTAGGTGGCAGAATCTGGTTAATTACAGTTGGACTTTTTTTTATAAAGGGTTTTTGTATTAAAAGTGTACTTACACTTGTTAAAAATATAATTACAATTAGAAGCCAAATAGGAATAGTAAATTTCAAAATGTATGTTTTTATTAATTTTATTTGTTTTTTCGGTTTTTACTTTTCTATTGTTTTCAATTTTTCTCAATTAGTTTACATCAATTAGTTTACATCAATTAGTTTACATCATTTTTTGACTTCTAAATAAATGGGTTACATTTTTTTTATTTTAATTTATTTAATTCCACCCTCCCCCCAAAGCTTTGTAAATATATACCTTTGCGTTCATTTGTTTCATTTTTATTTCTATCAGATCAATTTTAGTTTCAAGTGCTTCACGTTGTGTTAATAATACTTCTATATAATCTGCTCGCGCTGAATTAAAAAGCTGATTAGAAATAGTGACCGATTGTGTAAGTAGATCTACTTCTTTCGATTTTGTATTGTAACTTTTTGAATAATTACTGATTCTTGAGAGTTGATTAGACACTTCCACATATGCGTTTAATATGGTACGCTCATAATTGTATACAGCTTGTATTTGCTTTGCATTTGCATTGTAGTAAGTTGCTTTAATACCATTCCTGTTTATCAGTGGGGCTACCATATCCCCGGCCAATGAAAAAAGAATAGATTCAGGGTTAAAAAGGTAAGCCGGATTAAAAGCCTGCAAACCTGCTGCTGCTGTAATTCTAACAGATGGATAAAAATTGGCTTTCGCAGCTTTTACATCTAGCTTGTTTGCCATTAATTCCAATTCGGCTTGCTTCACATCTCTTCGCTTTTCCAATAGTTGAGCCGGAATACCGGCATAAATAGAATCAAGTACTATGTTGTTAAAAGCCGCAGCATTCCTTTGTATAGGCTTTGGATATCTGCCAGTTAAAAAATTAATTCTGTTCTCGGTTTCAACAATATTTTGTTTTATATCATATTGAAGATTTTGTGTGTTGAGCAATTGAGCTTCAAATCTGTTGACTGCCAATTGGGAAACTTTGGCGGCCTCTTTTTCCTGTTTTATTGTTTGCAGGGCATTGCTTTGGATCTCAATATTTTTTTGAACTATTTCCAACTGGTTATCAAGTGCCATTAACTCATAGTATGAACCGGCAATTTCTGCAATAAGACCAGTAACCATAAAATTCTTTCCTTCAACACTTGATAAATACCTGGTTATAGCTGCTTTTTTAGCTGTACGCAGTTTTTTCCAGATATCTACTTCCCACGAAAAAACAGCGCTTGCCATAAAATCTCCAACATATTTAGGCGCTTTCGTGGGGTTAGCCTTAAGATCTTCTTCCGATAGACCATTCCATGTATAAAGGCCTTCTTTGACAGGCCCTCCACCAATTCTGATGTCTCCAAATGGCAGGTATTCTCCTTTTTTCGCTCTTATTTCATTCTTTCGCATTTCAATCTCCTGCAAAGTGATGTTCAACTCCTGATTATTTTGCAATGCAGTGTCAATCAGCGCAATTAGGGTTTGGTCGTTAAAGTATTCCCTCCATTTGATGGCTGCGGTGTTAACAGTATCCTGCGAGTTATTGAAACTCGCAGGAACCGATTTGTTTTCGGTTTTTGTTATCTGTAGTACTGGAACACATCCTCCAAGCAACAGCGTTACAAGTATTGCCTTAAGTGGGTTATAAATTATTTTTGCTTTCATTTTTGTTTAGAAATTTTGTTACAAAATATTTAATTTTTTTAACCAAAGCGGTATCAGAACGGCTATCTACAAAGGCTTCACTTAATGGATTTTCATCTTCATCTTTGATCAGTTTCCTGCCTTCCGCCATTTTTCCAAATATATAATACAGCCCCGGCACCATGATGACTCCGAATATGGTTCCGAATAACATACCTCCAAGTGCTGATGCGCCTATGGTGTGGTTACCAACAGCACCCGGGCCGGTGGCAACTACCAAAGGAATTAACCCGGCAATAAACGCAAAAGATGTCATTAGAATAGGGCGGAAACGGGTTCGCGCTCCTTCAATAGCTGCTTCAAGCACCGTTGCTCCCTGCATGTGTTTCTGAACCGCAAACTCTACAATTAGAACCGCATTTTTACCGAGTAATCCGGTGAGCATGATCAGTCCTACTTGAGCGTAAACATCATTTGCCAGCCCCATCGTTTTTAAAAGCATGAATGCCCCGAATATTCCCGGAGGAATAGAAAGTAGCACAGCAAATGGCAGCAAAAAGCTTTCATACTGTGCAGCAAGAATTAAATAAACAAATAGTAATACCACCAGAAAAATATAGATTGCTTCATTTCCTCTTTTTGATTCATCATATGAAAGCCCCTGCCAGGCAATATCATAGCCTTTCGGTAAAGACAGCTTTGCAACTTCCTGTATAGCCTTTAGAGCATCTCCGGAGGAGTAACCCTGAGCAGGTACTCCATTAATTAAAGAGGAGTTGTACAAATTATAGCGGGATATTTCATTGGGTCCCTGAGTCTTTTTCATGGTCATGAATGAAGAATAAGGAACCATTTCGCCCACATCGTTTTTTACAAACAAATTCAAAATATCCGATGGTTGTTTTCTGTACTCAGGTCCGGCTTGTGTATATACTTTGTAATAACTGTTGAACCGGATAAACCCCTGTTCGTATGTACTTCCAATTAAAATATTGAGATTTTCCATCGCCTTTCCGATAGAAACGCCCTTTTGCATGGCTCGTGCATTATCAATGATCAATTCGTATTGAGGGTACTTAGCGGAGTAAGATGCAAATAGTCCCGACAGCTCTTTTCTTTTTCCTAAAGCGTCTAAAAAATCGCCATTCACTTTATCAAATTCCTGATAATCTACATCGCTGCTTTTGTCCAATAAACGAAGTGCAAAACCATCAGAAGAGCCATATCCTGGAACAGCAGGTGGTTCAAAATATTCAACAATAGCCGGTAGGTCTTTTGATTTTTCTTCCAGCTCTTCAATTATTTGCTTTGATGAATGTTCACGATCCGCCCAATCTTTTAAGTTAATAAGACAAGTTCCTGCATTGGAGCCTCTTCCTTCAGAAAGAATTTCATAACCTGCAAGAGCAGTTACCGATTGAATGCCATCTATTTTCTTGGCAATTACCTGTAGCTTTCTTGCTATATCATTGGTTCTTTCAAGTGTAGTCCCTGGTGGCGTTTGAATGATAGCATATACCTGTCCCTGATCTTCATTGGGGATAAATCCTGCAGGAAGTATTTTGTTTATGCCACCAATACCAAAAGCAAATACAATCAGTATGCCATAGGTAATCACTTTGCGATGAACTATCAGTTTGAGTAATCCTACATATTTTACTGTAATTTTCTCGAAGCCTCTGTTAAACCAGTCAAGAAATATGTTTACCGGTGTTCTTCTTTTTGGCTTATCATGCGTGTTTTTCAATAATATTGCACAAAGCACAGGTGTAAGTGTAAGCGCAACGAAACCCGAAATCACGATAGCGCTGGCCATGGTTATTGAAAATTGGCGATACAGTATACCTACCGGTCCTGTCATAAATGCAACAGGAACGAATACGGCTGTCATTACTAATGTAATCGCTATAATAGCGCCACCAATCTCTCCAACCACCTTTTTTACTGCATTGAATGGCGATAAGTGCTCCTCCTCCATTTTAACATGCACAGCTTCAACTACTACTATGGCATTATCTACCACAATACCAATAGCAAGAACCAACGCAAACAAAGTTATTAGGTTTATGCTTAAGCCAAAAATTTGCATACATAAAAAAGCTCCAATAAGCGATACCGGAACAGCCAGGATAGGAATAAGTGTAGAGCGCCAATCCCCAAGAAAAATAAATACCACCAGTGCAACCAGTATAAAAGCTTCTAATAAGGTATGTAGTACTTTTTCGATGGAGGCATTCACGAATTTTGAAACATCGTAATTGATTTCATAATCTATTCCCGGAGGAAAGTCTTTCTTCAATTGTTCCAGTTTTGCTTTCACATCGTCAATTACCTTATTGGCATTAGAACCGGAATTTTGTTTTAGTACAATTGAGGCTGAAGGCTGTCCGTCTTTGTTTGAGTATATATCCACGAATTCACTGCCTGCCTCCACTGCGGCAATGTCTCCTAGTTTTATTACTTCACCCAAAGAATTAGCTCTGATGATGATACCCTTATACTCTTCCGGCTTATTATACCAGCCTTTATAGGAAAGAACATATTCCTGAGCTTGGGCAGTTATTCCGGAACTCATACCCACTCTTCCTGGTCTTCCAAGAACACTTTGCTCATCAATGGCTTTCATCACTTCTTCGGTAGAGATATTATACGCCCTCATTCTATCCGGTTTTAACCAAACACGAATAGCAAAAGATCTACTACCCACAGCTTCGGCTCTGCCCATTCCGGGAATCCTTTTTACTTCAGGTAAAATAAAGGTATTGGCATAATTGAATAAAAATTTCTCGTCAACACCTTTTTTAGTAGCGAAAAGATTTACATACATCAACATGCTTGGTTGTATTGGTGTGATGATCACCCCCTCTCTTTGTACTAACGGTGGGAGGTTTGCCATTACCTGGTCGATCCTAGTTTTTACTCTGATAGCAGCAATAGTTGGATCAGTGCCCGGCTCGAATATAATATCAATACCTGCTTCGCTTGCGCTACTTGCAGTTGATAGCATATATTGCATGCCTTGAACACCATTTATCGCTTTTTCTAAAATTGTTAAGGTTGATTTAACCAAAACCTCTGCATTTGAGCCCGGAAATTCAATGAAAATACTTACCCTCGGAGGGGCAATGTCCGGAAATTGTGCTACAGGACTTGTATTCATAGCAATCAATCCAAGGAAAATTATTGCAAGAGACAGAACTATTGATAATACAGGTCTTTGAATGAATTTATAAAACATATTTTTTTGTTTAAATTTTTATCTATTCAGCGTGTAAATGATCTATTTCATTTAATACCTGCTGCGGATTTACGAAATCATAGTGTATATGCTCATTGTTTTTTACTTTGCGTAACCCTTCAAGAAGGATCTTGTCCTTTACGGTTAAGCCTTCAGTAACTAAATACAAATGTGGCATCTCCTCACCAACAGTAATTTGTCTTGTCTTCACTACATTATTTTCATCTATTACAAAAACAAATTTCTTATCAAGGATATCAAATGTTGACTTCTGTGGAATAATTAATGCATTTTTATAGGAAATGGGCATTTGAATATTTCCTGTTTCTCCGTGTCTTAATATTCCTTTTGGATTGCGAAATGTTGCCCTAAATGCAATATTTCCGGTTTCATTATTAAAATCAGCCTCAATGGTTTCTATTATTCCAGAGCCTTCAAACAGCTTATTATTTGCCATTTTTAATTTTACTTTCTGAAGACTATCTGACTTTGCTTTAGTGATATAATCTAAGTATTCTGCTTCAGGCACATTGAAATAAACCCACATTTTACTGTTGTCAGAAAGCGTTGAAAGTAATTCTCCTTCATCAATAAGACTTCCTAATCGAACATGAAAGAGTCCCATCATACCATCAAAAGGTGCACGTATCTCTGTGAATCCTAAATGCGCTTGCACTAAAGCCATTTCAGCGTTTGCTTTATCAAGATTTGCTTTTGCCAATGCCAATTCATTTTGAGATACGATATTTTTATCGGCAAGGCTTTTTGTGTTTTGATATTCAATTTCAGCAAAACTTACTTCGGCTTTTGATTTCTGAAGTTCAGCCTGATAGATCAATGGCATAATCTGAAACAGGAGTTCTCCTTTTTTTACGAACTGACCTTCATCAACATAAATATTTTGTAAATAACCTCTTTCCTGAGATTTTAATTCGATGTGACTAATGGCATGAATTTGAGATACAAACTCCTGCAAAACAAACGTATCCTTTTGGATTGGACTGGTAACCAAAAATTTACCCAGCTCTTCTATTTCATGTTTTTCATTCTTACAACTCGTATAAGTGAACACTGTTACTACACTAAGTAGAATTAATATTCTCTTCATAATAATTTTAATTTAAATTAATTAATAATGATTTACACCTCTATTTATTATTAGAGGCGTAAAAAAAAGGTTTGATATATGAGAATGTTCACATATATCAAGAATTCATAAATTAATGATTAAAGCAGAAAATTCTTCCAGGAATGGAAAAGAATGTAAAGTGGAACAGCTCGAGGAGAATCTGTATTTTCAAAACAAATAGTTGATGAGTTTAATCTTTCAATTAATGAATGGGATAGATAACAAAATCTGGCATAATCATCAGAGTCATCATCATTATTTTCATCATTATTTTCAATAGGTGTGATTTGAGCTGATTGAGGTAAATCTCCTTTGTATTCGGAGACTTTAAGCAATAGTAAATTAGTGCTTGGTGAATTTAAAGAAAAAATCTTAGAAGAAAAATTAGAATTATTTTTTAATTCGATAATAGAATTAGCATACGTTCCTGAAACTATTAAAAAAATTAGAGAGGTAAAAAAAATATATTTGGTTTGAAGGTTTTTCATTTTAATAAATTTCACAAATATAATTTTTAAACGTAAATAAAAAGTTAGATTTATATATTTTTAACATTTAGGATAATTGAGAATATTATTTTGATAGAATTCGAAATTAGACCTGAACAATACGATTTTTATATTTTGTAAAATGGAAATTTTTTCAGTGAGAAAATCGTTTCACTGGTACGCGCTTGAGGGATCGCTGCTTTTAAACCAACTGTTGAAAACCATTCGTTCGTTTCCTTAAAAAGCAAACTACGGATAATTGGAAGGGCGAACTCTTTTTGTTGGATTATATCCTTTATGGTTTCCTTTCTTTTATAAAAATAAATTTTTATAATTTCTACTTTCTATTTACGGTTTGATTTAATTTTCGAAGTTTTATTACAAATGAATTACTTCACCGTATGCCATTGCGGCAGCTTCCATAATAGCTTCACTCATTGTTGGATGTGGATGGATTGTTTTGATCAGTTCATGCCCTGTAGTTTCGAGCTTGCGAATTGCCACAATTTCTGCAATCATTTCTGTAACGTTTGCTCCAATCATGTGTGCACCGAGTAATTCTCCGTATTGTGCATCAAAAATTAATTTAATAAAACCATCGGCATTGCCACCTGCTTTTGCCTTTCCACTAGCTGAAAATGGAAACTTGCCAATTTTTAATTCGAACCCAGCTTCTTTGGCAGCTTTTTCTGTATAACCAACAGATGCAATTTCTGGTTGACTATAAGTACATCCAGGAATATTTTTATAATTAATTGCCTCCGGTTCTAATCCAGCGATATGTTCAACACATGTAATTCCCTCGGCAGATGCAACGTGTGCTAATGCTTGATTGGCAAGCGTGTCGCCAATAGCAAAATACCCTGGCATATTTGTTTGGTACATGCTATCTACAATAATTTTTCCTTTATCAGTTGCAATTCCTACATCTTCTAATCCAATATTTTCAATATTTGCACTTATGCCAACTGCAGAAAGAACGATTTCGCATTCTATAATTTTTTCTGCATCTTTTGCTTTTATTTTTACTTTACAATTGCTGCCACTCGTGTCTACACTTTCAACACTTGCGTTTGTCATGATTTCAATTCCCATTTTTTTGAAAGAGCGTTCCAGCTGTTTTGAAACTTCTTCATCTTCAATAGGAACAATTGCTGGTAGGAATTCTACAATGGTAACTTTAGTTCCCATTACTGCATAGAAATAAGCAAACTCAATACCGATAGCTCCAGATCCAACAATGACCATTGATTTTGGAAGAGTAGCTAACACCATCGCATCTCGGTAGCCAATAATTTTTTTTCCGTCTTGCTTCAGATTGGGTAATTCGCGCGAACGTGCGCCAGTGGCTAATATTATATTTTTTGATTCATAAACGGTAACTTTATTTTCGGCATCAGTTACCTCAACTTTTTTTCCTGATTTTATTTTTCCATATCCATTGATAACATCAATTTTATTTTTCTTCAATAGAAAGGTAACTCCTTTACTCATGGCATCGGCAACACCTCTCGAACGCTTTACGACTGCATCAAAATCAGCAGAACCACCATTTACAGTAATTCCATAATCGGCGGCATGCTTTAGGTATTCAAAAACTTGTGCACTTTTAAGTAAAGCTTTGGTTGGAATACAGCCCCAGTTTAGACAAACACCGCCTAATTCTGCTTTCTCAACAATTGCAACTTTTAATCCCAATTGTGAAGCACGAATAGCTGCTACATAGCCACCAGGTCCGCTACCAATAATAATTAAGTCGTAATTCATAGATTTATTTTTATTCCCCTTTTCCACAATTTGTGGCATTTTTAGATCTGCAAATTTACAAAAAAGTGGTCATGAAATAGAATTTTTGTATTTGTATTGAGGCCTGGTTAAAATTTAACTGTTTTTCGAGCTATATGATGGAATTTCAGTTAATAATGAATAGTAGAAGAAGGACTAATAGCAATGATGCAGATAAAGCGAATATAATTTTTGCTTGGCGAATATTTCGATGGTGTTTTGTTAAATTTTTGTTGCGTTGATCATCACGCATGTTCATTGCAATTTCATAGTCAGAAGACCACTCATTTACTGTCAACTTTGCTTTTTCGTTTTGTGCTATGCTGAATGTTTGAATTGTAAATTCATTGTTAGATTGCTTTCCGTAGCCAAATTGACGATCGTGCTTAAGTCTGGCAACTGGATCAATCAAAATTTTAATTGCTAGTGTGAGCGCTCGAAAATCTGCAGTCGAAGTAGGAGATTTATTGATATCTGGATGAATTTCTTTAGTTTTTAGTCGCCATGCTTTTTGAATTACTTTAGGCTCAGCGTTTGATGCTATTCCTAGCAATTTGTAACAATCGGTATGCGCTGTGTTCATTTATTATTTGCTACGTTTTTTGAGAAAAATAAATAGCAAGTACAAAGGAAGAAATCCTATGAAAAAACACAATCCATAAAGGACGGATCTTCCTTGGTCTTTATCAATGCTAGCTGAAATTACACTATAGGTTACGAAGACGTAGGAAAGAATAAAAATCAATGGTATCCATGGATAAAATTTCATTTTATAAATATTTTCACGGCCGGGATTCTCACGTTTTCGCAAAATAAATAGTGTGGCTGCCGCGGCAATGAATCCAATGGAATCAATGAAGATTACATAGTTTAAAATAACATCAAAAGATTTTGCAAAAAATAATGTTAAAACAGAAATTCCTGTAAACGTTATTAGGGAAGTAACAGGTACATTAAATCGTTTGCTATACCGGCTAAAAAACGGAGGTATAGTGCCGTCTTCGCTCATTGCACAGATTACCCTTGGATTCGACATTAATCCTACATTGACATAAGCGAGCACTGAAAAAATTAACATCATTGTTAAGATTTTCGATCCAATGTCTCCCAAAATTCTTGTGGCCATTATGGAAGCAATGGATTCAGCAGATTTTAAATTGTCAAATCCAATTACTTTAAAGTAGGCATAATTGATGGCTAGGTAAAGAACAATTACAAGAAGAATTCCACTAATAATTCCTTTGGGAAGAATTTTATTTGCATTACTGATGTCCCCTCCGAAATTTATTGTTTGTTGGTAACCGCCATAAGTAAATGCAATTGGAATTAAACAAAGTCCAAACGATTTCAAATAATCTATATAGGTATGAGGAGTTTCCAATGTATTAATAATAGCTGGTGCAGCTTCTACAGGAACCAATACTGCTGCAATTAAAATTGCAACTACTGTCAATTTAAATACTGTAAGTATATTTTGGGTAGTTGCACTTGTTTTTAAACCCAAAAGATTTAAGCCTAAAAAGAGTATAATTTCAACTGCTGCAATTGTTATATGTGCCTCGGTTAGATTTTCAATTGGACTTAAATTAAGAATCTGCACAGTTGCATCGCAAATATATTCTGCTCCAATTAAGGCAACCCCTGCAACTGATGCTGCATTTGAAATAAGAATTGTACCATTCAGCATAAACGCAAATGCAGGGTGATAGCATTGTGAAAAAATTCTGAAGTAACCACCGCTTACAGGAAGTCGAGACCCAATTTCCGCAAAAGTTAGTGCTCCTGTCAAAGCCATTATTCCTCCAAAAATCCAGGCTGCAAAAAATATGGAAGGAGTGATGGCTTCATTAGCCACATTCACAGGCGTCCTGAAAATGCCCATTCCAATAACTAGACTTACGACAATCATTATTAAATCGAAATAGCCGAGTTTTGAATTTAATTTGATTGTGTTTGACATCTTGTAAATGTAGTTTTTTTATTAACTTTGTGTATATAAAAATTCAGATGAAAAAATTATTATTACTTCCCTTATTGGTTTTTGTTCTTAGTTTTCAAAATGCTGAAATTAAACCAATTGAAATTGGAACTGTACTTCCAAAGTCTGATTTAAAAATGCTCGATGTCCTTTCAGGTAAGGAAATGTCTATAGCAGATTTGAAAGGAGAATTTGGGACATTAGTAATTTTTTCTTGTAATACTTGCCCTTATGTCGTGGCGAATGAAAAGCGAATAAATGTTTTACAACTAATGGCATTACGGATGAAAATAGGTGTTGTTATTATAAACTCAAATGAGGCAAGGCGCGATTCTGATGATTCAAAAGAAAATATGAAAAATTATGGTAAAGAGCAGAAATTTATCGTTCCTTATTTAGTTGATATTAATTCTGAATTAGCAAATGCTTTTGGCGCTACTCGTACACCAGAGAATTTCCTTTTTGATACTACTGGTAAGTTGGTTTACAGAGGATCAATTGACGATAGTCCTAGAGATGAAAATCAAGTGAAAATCACTTATCTACTAGATGCATTTACGGCGCTTTCAAAAGGTAAAGAAATTACTACAATGACAACGGTTTCAACTGGTTGTTCGATAAAAAGAAAATAGAAAAATTCTTTTCGTTTTTATCTGCCGAGTTCTCTAAACGCTTTACGAATTATATTAAAGTCATTCTCTACACGGTAATCTTTTGCGTACAATAAATTTAATCTGCCGCAAATTATTTCGCTTCGTTGTTCAATTGGTAAAATATCCGAACTATGAAGTACACCAATTTTTATTTGCGGTAAGTGTAGGTTGTCAGCTGAAGTAGGCGTATAGCCAATCCATGATTTCATTCCAATGAAAACTGTAATTATATTTTTAATAAATCGAATAGGGTTTTTTGTGAACCACATGAGTAGGGGACTTATTGTTAAAAATAGTAGCGCAACACAAACGTCAATCACCCTTTTGTTTCTTTTATTTGCAACTTTAGTGACGGAATTTATATCAAGTACATAAAGGTCTCCTGCTGTGTCTATAGAATTACTTCCAATGATAGACATACTTTCTGGTGGCGCAATTTTATAACTCAACTTTTTGCTATCGCCTACTAATGTCATTCGATCTATAATTTGTTCTGCCGGTAAATCTTTGGCACAAAATATTACCTCATCCATTCCATAAATGGTTACAATGTCATTGAGCTGTCCAACTCTCCCCAGAAATCCAATTTCATTTATTTCTTCATTGGTAGCACTTACAAATCCTATAAAACTTGTATTTGTTGATGTTTGATTCAACAGTGATTGTACGCGTGTACATTCATCTTTACTTCCTACAATTGCGATTCGTTGTGCATGCCCACTGTCAATTTTCATGTTTTTTACTCTTGCTAAAGAAAATAAAATTCTCGTCAACAATAAACTTATTAGCGTCCATGCCGTTCCAAAAAGTATCAATGCGCGCGAGAAACGGAGCGCCTCTGGAAGGAGTGAGTAAAGCACAAGAATTATGGCGGTACCAACAAAAACACCTCGAACAATTTTTAATAATCGGACGGGTTTATCGTAGCCACCGCTGAAATAAATTGCGAGTAGCCAAATACAGGAGTAGATTGGAAAGAAAATGTTGACAAGGTGAGCTGAATATGTACCACCACCTTCCGCAAATTTGATGTTTAACTCGTAGTACGATTTGATAAAATACAAACCCGTTAATAATACAGCCATGTCAAAGGCTGGAATGGCAATGGCTTTTGCGAACCGTGTCAATACGGCAACTCCCGCGCGTAAATAAATAGCGAGGTTGATTAAAAAAGAAAATAGTTTTGCATTTTTTGTAGAGAAATGTTTGCTAGCAAAAATCAGCATGGCACGGTAAAAAACAAAAACATAATTCACACTGCTCTTCTTTGTACTTTCACCTTTATAATGTATGATTCGAGTGTCGTGAAAATAATAATTTTTGTAACCACCAAGTATAATACGATAGGAAAGATCAATGTCTTCCCCATACATAAAATACGCTTCATCCAACAAACCGACTTTTTCTATAACCGATTTTCGGAGTAACATAAATGCTCCAGAAAGTATAGCTACTGAATGGGTTTGGTTTTTATCTAAATAACCCAGATGATATTCGCCAAATCTTTTTGATTTAGGAAATAGTTTTGAAAATCCAACTATTTTATAAAACGCAACAGCTGGTGATGGTATTCCTCGTTTTGATTCAGGTAGAAATTTTCCTTTTCCATCTATCATTTGTACGCCTAATCCACCAGCCTCTTGGTGAGCGTCCATGAAGGAGATTATTTTGTCAAAAGTCGTTTCTTCAATTACCGTATCGGGATTTAATAAAAGAATATATTCTCCTTTTGCTAATTTTATTGCTTGGTTATTGGCTTTGGCAAAACCTAAATTTTCTTTGTTGTCAATGACTGCTACTGTTGGGAATTTCTCTCTCACTAATTTAACAGAACCGTCAATTGAATTGTTGTCAACTACGAAAACTTCAACTGCTAAATTCTTTGACGCTTGCAACACGCTGTGTAAG
>Ga0214919_10000660_pt1 | contig 58525 bp, 71 predicted proteins | sample LL1503_MetaG_FD_177994 | JGI IMG/M metagenome (GOLD analysis project Ga0214919, IMG submission 177994) | Freshwater microbial communities from Lake Lanier, Atlanta, Georgia, United States - LL-1503 | ecosystem: Environmental > Aquatic > Freshwater > Lake | place: USA: Georgia | collected... | reverse complement strand
ATAACGACCAAGTTACTGGGTTCTATGCAGCTTTTGATACCAGAAATGTTATAACAACTATTGTACTTACAAGCGATGTAACATCAATTGGCGATGGCGCTTTCTTCGATTGTTCTGGTTTAACGTCTATAACAATACCCACCAGTGTAACATCAATTGGAGAATCCGCTTTCGCTAGTTGTACTGGTTTAACGTCCATAACAATACCCACCAGTGTAATATCAATTGGTAATAACGCTTTCAATGGTTGTTCTGGTTTAACGTCCATAACAATACCCACCAGTGTAACATCAATTGGTAATAGAGCTTTCGCTAGTTGTACTAGTTTAGCGTCCATAACAATACCCACCAGTGTAACATCAATTGGAGAATCCGCTTTCGCTAGTTGTACTGGTTTAACGTCCATAACAATACCCGCCGGTGTAATAACAATTGGAGAATCCGCTTTCAACGGTTGTTCTGGTTTAACGTCCATAACAATACCCACCAGTGTAACATCAATTGGTAATAGCGCTTTCGCTAGTTGTACTAGTTTAACGTCCATAACAATACCCACCAGTGTAACATCAATTGGAACTTCAACATTCAACAATTGTTCTGGTCTGAGAACAGTTACGTTATCAAATAACGACCAAGTTACTGGGTTCTATGCAGCTTTTGATACCAGAAATGTTATAACAACTATTGTACTTACAAGCGATGTAACATCAATTGGCGATGGCGCTTTCTTCGATTGTTCTGGTTTAACGTCCATAACAATACCCACCAGTGTAACATCAATTGGTGCTAATGCTTTCCAGTATTGTACCCAGGTTACAGAATTAAGTTTATACTCAAACATAATAAATATATTTCAAGGACAAACAACTTTTTTCAATTTTAATAATCCAAATGAAGTTTCGGTTGTGTACAATGGTGGAACAAATTTAAATGCTTTAATTCCGTATAAAACTTTAATCAACAGTGGTAACAACAATATACCATTTCCTGAAAATGCCGCATGCTTCAACCAGGGTACCAAGATTCTTTGTACACATGGGTACATACCAATTGAACAAATTGTACCTGGTATGCTTGTTGAAACATACGTTCATGGTCCAGTCGCAGTCAAAGAACTCGTTCATGGTACTTTGTTAAACAATCCTGATGTACCAATGAATTGTATGTATCAATGTGGTGATCTTATAGTTACAGGTGGTCATCACGTTTTGGTTGACCACGATACCGACCACGGTGTCATTGATGGTAAGAAGATGTTACTTGCAAGTGAAAGTGACATGTTCGAAAAGGTAATTAACAACGATATATATAATTATTATCACCTTGTACTTTGCGGTGAACCAGACCGTCAGTATGGAATATGGGCTGAATCGGTTCTTTGTGAATCCCTTAGTGAAACTTACGCACTTGCAAAGAAATATCTTTAATTCGTAAATAAACTGTTATTTAAATATTTTTAGAAGGTAATAAATGAGTAATTCATTGAACATATCTGTACTGGTAGCAGCTCGAGATGAATACATTGAGCAATTGAAATGTATTATATGTCCGTTGATAATTCAAGGATTCAACAGTGTTTATCAAGACGCCTTGAAATTGTCAGCTGGTAAAAAAACAATTTACAAATTTCAGGAACTTTTAAAGGAAATTCCCAAATGGAATCAAACGATATTGCAAGAAGAATCTAAGCGCATTAAAAAGAAATGTCCGTACATTATGGATATAGTCACTGCAATCTTTGTGAGTAACGTAAAGATTCTTGCAAGCATTCGTCTTAAAGGAAAAAATGAAAACATTCGAGTTAAAATTCCAACCAGTGACATATTCATTCACTCCATATACATAGAATCGGCGCAACAAATATTTTACGATCCATTCTTGTTTTATCACAAAAACCTTAACCAAATTCAAACCAATAAAAAGAATATTATAGAAATTGTAAGGTATTCAGTGGATGAAACTATTCGACAGATGTTACCATTTGACAATATACTTCAAGAATATCTTGCCAACGCGTTAGACGATAACGCTGATAACGAATCTGCAAGTGAACCAGAACAAGTAAGTGACTCTGACGAAGAATCAATACACGGAGACAACCTCATGGAATCTGAGGAATCTGCAGATGAACTTGACAATGAACCCCAGATTAAGAACTTTAATATGGACAAGAATGGATACATTCAACCACATGAGTTTCCAGTTCAACCGGTTGAACAACCAAATCAGTTTCCAGTTCAACCGGTTCAACCAATTCAACCAGTTCAACCGGTTCAACCAAATCAGTTTCCAGTTCAACCGGTTGAACCTGTTAACTTTTATGACCAGCCATCAATGATGCGACCTAGGTCAAATAGTTCAAGTAGTTCGAGTTCAAGTTCCAGTTCCAGTTCCAGTTCCAGTTCCAGTTCAAGAGATGATTCAAAAAAGAAAAGTAAGTATTCCTTTTTTTAAAAAGTTTTCGTTATTTTAAGTTTTAAAAAATAATTTAAATAATTAACAATGATATTGTATATTATTCCAATTATAGTATTTTTACTTGTAAGTTTGAGCATGTACCTTGTATCAAATAATAAAGACAAAAACAAACCAGACTTCATATTAATAAGAAACGTACTTCCAGCAATGGTTATAAGTTTATTAGTCTTTATTGTTATTAAATATCGTGATTCACGAATTTTCAATCCAGAACCGTTAATGGAGGGAAATTATTTTGATTAAAAAAATAATTTGATTAAGTAAAAATGCTATTTTTTATAATATTTATCGTGGTATTGATAATTATAGTATTTGTATCAAATTTAAGTAATTTGTTATTTCCATGTTCTAAAACAGATTATATTATATATTCTGGTGCAGACGACAGCCTTTATAAAAGTAATTTAACACATTACCTTAATTTTGTTATAAGTGCTTACAATGATGTATGTAATTACCCAAGGTATTCAGCAGGTGAAAATCAAGTTATTCAGGTATCTTCATCTGTCAAAGCACTTTGGTTTGAAATTGTAAGTCAGTGTGGACTTGTTTATATTTTTGATACTTACATAGTCATTGCATTTAGAGGAACACATTTTAGAGCAGATGAATTTGTTGATTCACAATTTAGATATTACAACTACCCCGGAACAACTTTCAATGTTCATCACGGTTTCCATAGATACCTTTCAAGTTGTAGAACTCAAATATTAAATATTATTTCACAAAATTCATCAAAAGATATTTATATAACAGGTCACAGTCTGGGTGCAGGTGTAGCAACTTTACTTGCTTATGAACTTTATACAAGGTATTCTAACAATAAGATACATTTATACCTTTATGGTTGTCCACGGTGTGTAAACAAGGATCTTTCGATTTTCATGAAAAATAATCTTACAGAAATTGTGTCAGTTGTAAACTATTTCGATTTAGTTCCAGAAGCACCTGAACGTCTTGGAAAATATGTTTCATTTACACCAATTTACATATTTGGAATACAAACATACTCGGACACTGGTAACCATAGTATACAAGTTTATTCAAAAGGAATAAATTACATTGAACCGTTAAGTGTACTCAATTAACTTTAAATTTGGAATATTTAAATTGGAATGTTACCAACTTCGTTATAACTAGCAACACCAATTGAATTACCACTGTACATTCCAGTGTTGTATTCAAGAGATCTAGAACCCTTCATACTTGTTAGTACAGGTAGACTCAATTGTTCTGGCATTTGAGAAGCATCCTTGTAGTAATAAATATACATATTAATTTGTGAAACCATCTTTGAAATGTATTCTTGTAAAATCGTTGTATTTAATTTTTCAATTTCGATCTTTGTATCATTAGTTTTATTAAAATTTACAAAACAAATAGAACCATTCTGTGAAGAATACGTATGAAAAGTATTTATCATATAATTAAAAAAATCATCCATCTCGGGTTTCATTATCTGTACACCCTGCTTTGAACCAGTTACACCAGATTCAGCGGTGATTTGTTCAACTTTTTTAACAATCGTTGATCTTAGGTGTTCAATGTTTTGGTCTGAGAAAAACACTGAAAAAAGTGCGTTGGGTAAAACATTCAAGGTCTCCGAGGCAACACGTATCCATGAATTTGTGTACAAATTGTCTGGTCTTTTAGTTTGTAAAGTTGGATTACTGTAACCCTGAGTAAAGTATTCTACAGAACCATTTGGAACAGGTTTGTTATGTAAAAAAGAGGTATCGGCTTGATTTACAGCCTGTTGATTTTTGTAACCAATTGTTTGCAGTGTTGGTGGTGAATATAATCCAGGTGCCAATCCAACATTTGGAGCACAACTGTCAGATCCATTTTGGTAAACATCAACACCTGGAAAGGCGTTTCTATGGGTTACATTAGAAACGTTTAAACAATTACCATAAGGAAAGTTAATGGGGTTAAAGTCCATTTATTAATAACTATTATTATTATTTTTAAATAAATTAAAGATTTAATTGAATTAAAAATAATGTATGTCTAATTTTAAATTGGCCAAAAAAGATGCTCTTACAGACACCCGTTCAAGTGTTTTAGATCTTCATGACAAAAAATTAGAATATTTCGAATTCGAAAAGAAAAATTTAAGTAATTACCAACACGAACTTGAACATCTTAAAAAAAATAACGGTGACTCACATGATATCACAGAACTTGAAGAGCGTATTTACAGAATTGTTAATGATCTTGATTTAAATGAGTATCTTTTAGATTTCTATTTAGTAATCAATAAAGAATCTTCAACTGAAGAAAATGATAAGAAAGGATCAATGGACACCTTTATTGGTTCTACAATTAACAATAGCAAAAGCGAATTGTACAATGAATACATCCAGAAGTTTAATCCAGAGTTAAAACAAATCAACAATGTTAAAGTAAATGTTTCTTGTAAAAAATGTAATAACAAAAATTTTATATATGACCCAAGGTTAGCAGACGAAATCTGTGTAAGTTGTGGAATAAGTACCCATAATTTAGACTACAACGATCCTTCACAATTACTTCACAGTGAAACGATAAATCCGGTGTTTGTATTTAATTATAAACGAAATAATCATTTTCAAGAATGTTTAAATCAACTCCAAGCTAAAGAAAATACAAAAATACCACCAAGGATTATAAATGACCTTACCGAAGAATTCAAAAAATACAATATAACGGATCCTAAAATGTTTACACCGACGTTAGTAAAGGGATATCTTAAGAAGTTGAAGTACAATAAGTATTACGAACACATTCCAACCATAATCAATGAATTCTGTGGACTTCGTGCACCTAAAATGACTCCCGAATTAGAACAACAGCTAAAGATAATGTTTGATGAAATACAGGGTCCATTTGAAAAATACTCGAAGATAATTTGTCCCGAAAGAAAAAATTTCTTAAATTACAATTACGTTTTTTATAAAATGTGTCAACTGCTCAAAAAAGATGAATTTTTGAATTTTTTTCCATTACTTAAAAACAGAGAAATACTGTACCAACATGATCTTATATGGAAAGGTATCTGTAAAGATGTTCATTGGCAATTTATTCCATCAATTTAACTTTATTTAAAGATTTAATATTTAAAATGTTAAACGATGTCTCAAATTAAGAAAAAGTATGAGCCATGGGAGGAACTTCCCGAAGAAAACCTCCAGCGAGTGAAAATAGCAACAGAGGCTATTCACAAAGCGATGGATTCAATTGAATACAATTTAGCAACGGATACTATAAAGGTACCAGGACAAAATTGGGCGTGTGTTTCTTTTGTAAGTCCAACAAGTAACCAAAAGAATAAATCATTGGGAATGAAGATTCGAGGTGTTTTTGATAAACACGACGAAGCAGTTGACTACGTAAAACAGCTTATTCGTTTGGATCCAACATTTGATATCTTTATATGTGAGATGTATAATTGGTGTTTGGTACCACCTGATCCAGAAAACATTAAAGATCAGGTGTATCAAAATGAGGAACTCAATAAACTGGTAAGTGAATATCACAAGAATCGTATATATGCTAAAGAGCACTTCGAGGAGCGTAAGCGCGAAATGATGGAGCATGCTGCTGAACAAGCCAAACAAGATGCTCTCAAAAAACTAAATGAACCTCTACCAGATTATACTCACATCATTGAACCGAAAACACTTACATTAATTAACGGTGATACAGTTTCAGCAAGTGATGTTATGGAATCGATGCTTTAATGAATGTATCCAAAGAAAACAGCTAAGTCATAACCGAATAAAAGAACTGCAAATACTACAATTAATATTGCAATGATATACATTGGGTGTACTTTGCTCTTAAAAGTATCAGGGTCTTTTGTAGAAAGACATACATTACGTGTTTGTATTACCATTATAGAAAGTACAAAAGCAGTTATTATTAATAACATACTCACTTTGCTGCGAGCGTGTTGAATTGTTTGCATTGTAAATAATAAAAATATTTTAATTTAATTAATTAATGAAAATTAAATTAAAAGATTTTGATTTTAAAGAAATTAAGTATTCTCTAAATAAGGGAATATTTACTGGAAAACTTGTTAATTTTTCATACCTAGGAAACAACATTGAGTTTCAAACACCTAAGGTTATAATTCATGATCTTGTTACTGAAAATGACAAACAGTATATTTTACTTAAACTTATAGGAACAGAAGCTAGTAAAACATTTTATAACAAGATAATACAATTAGAAAATTCATTTAATTCAGGATTGAAAACTGAATGGTTTAATAAAAATTTACCTGTTTACAATGTAACAAGTATATTCAGTGAAGATAATTTTTTAGTAAAGGTTCTATTTAAAGGATCGAGCCCCCAAATAAAAGTGTATAATTCAACAAATTTATTTAATTATTATCACCTTAAACCAGGAATGAAAGTAATTTGTTTGGTAGCGTGTAATAATATATGGATAAATTTTGATAATGTTCCAAGTTACAATCTTACTGTTAAAGAAATAATGGTAACTGATGAATCTATTTAAAAAAAAGAACAAATTTACAATTAAAAATGGATTCAATTGAATTTGATCAAGTTAACAAGAATTATGCTAAATTTAAAGAAAACATTGAAATTGAATTAACTGATACCTTAGTATTAAAAGAATACAACGATTATACTATTATTATTAAATACCGTAACGATTCTTTTTTTGAAAACTTAAAGACCGATTTAATAAAGGCACTTATACCGATTCTTAAAAAAACTAAAGTTTGTTTACAAGAATTTTATTGTGATCCATATAATTCAGGTGAATTAAAATTAATTAATAGTTCACTTGTTAAAGGAACTGTTTTTTCAGGAAAGTTGGTAATTTCGGGAGTGTGGTTAGCTGAAAAGTCATTTGGGCCATACATCAAAGTCATAAACGAACAAATTAATAATAATCATTTATTTTTGGACATAGACTCAGATTAATTTAAAGAAAAAAAATAATTAAAGGTAATGGATTGTGAAATTTTAGTAAATGAATGCGAAAGTGCTATAGACATACTCGAAGCATTTTTAAATATACAAGGTATACCCGAATTATTAGAAATAAAAAAGAGTAAATACCGACACTACGTTTTCAATAAACATGCAAGTATTGCTTCATATAGATTTTTTTACATGATTACTTCGAGACTTGTCAGTTCAAATGATTTCGAATTTACTAATATAAAAAACAATATAACTTTATTAAAAAATATGTTATATAATTCTTTATTTAATGAACTAAGTACACCCGATAAAGTAGATATACTTCTTAAAAATAAATTTTGTTTAGACTCCGGATTTATTTGGAAAGAGTGTGATCCTCCAAATGATTACGCATTTTAATGGAATTAAATTAATTAATTAAATAAAATATTTAAAAGTGGTACAATGAAGTTAACAACGCAAATTTTATTTGTATCGCTTTTAATTATTTTGGCAAGTTTTATAATAACTAAGTACTTAAATAAAGACTACTCATTTGCTAAACTCTCAGGATTTATGTTGTTTTATTACGCATTAATGCTATCTTTGGGATACCTATTACAAAGTAAAATGAAAAATGGTAAATTAATAGGCTCTGTTATTGGTTTTGTGTTATCTGTGTTGTTGTGGTTTAAGTTTGGTAAATACGCTTATTCTTAAGAGTACATACTAAGATCACCTGAAATTTTAATCTCACCTGTAGCAAATGTTATGAATTCATCGATATAATTGTTTATATCTTCAAAAAGGTATTTTACGAAAAACTTTTCGATGATATTAATACTTGTTTTAAGGTGTTTGATTTTACTGTAAAAACTTTCAAAGCAACCCATTGGAAAAAAGTTTGTATATATTTTTTCAATTTGTTCCTTTGTTGCATATCCAAATTCTATAAAATAACTTATTCTTCTTTTTATGGTGTAATCAAGCTCATTGAAATGATTGGTTGTTATAAATATCAAAAGGCCTTCGGGTGTTAGATTTCCATCTAAAATATTTAATATTCCACTTAAAGTTGTTCGGTTGTTACCCTCGGTAATCAGTGAATCGATGTCTTCTATTGCTAATATCGAATTTTTTGGAATTTTATGAATAAGTTCTTTGATATCAGTGTCACATAATTGAGGACTAACCACAAGATGGGCTACATTTTTTTTGAATTGTGTTGCTATGGATTTTATTAAAGTTGTTTTACCAGTTCCAGGAGGTCCATAAAACATATAGATTCTTGAATAATTAATATTGAGTTCTTTGTACCTGTTTACGGTTTTAGAATCTTGATAAAATGCCAGGTCTTTTATTAAGTTTTGTGTTACTTTTTCTGGAAGATACACATTATCCAACGACCTCAACGATAACTTAGATTGTTTTTCCCATCTACAATAACAGGGAGCATATACCACAAGTTCACTTTCAAGTTTATTGTAAGTTAAGCATTCCTTGATAAACAGTTCAATGGATTCCAAAGTCATTGCTGAAATTGTTAATTCCATGTATTTATCAAAAAAATCATCATTTTTTTTGAATTCGTAATTATTAAAAGAAATGTTAAATTGAAATTCTTTATAAGTAAAAAAGGGTTCGATAATGATGAAATCTGGACCACCACCAATCAAAGTTCTTTTTAAAAAAGGATTTTTAATGTGGTCATTAAGGTATTTCAAAATTAAATGTTGATTTTCACTCGGTGTAACTGTAACTGAAGCCATTTTAAAATTAATTGAATTAGTTATTTAAGGTATTATCAACTTTTGTTAAAATAATTAAGTAATTAATAGTAACTTATTTTTTAAAAATTCATTTTGTGAATAAAAATACTTAAGTATTTCTATAACTTTGTTGAGAGTTGGATTACATATACCAATTGTTTTAGCAATCTCACTTTTGTTGGGATGCTTCAATTTAAGAATTTCCTTGCAAGCATAAAAAAGTAAACCAGCAATTTCAGACTTCGCAGCAATTCCCAAAAGATGATCGTGTGTGTCGTGTTTTATAGCATTCATTATTTTGGTTACTCTAAATGGCAGATCAAGATCGCGAACATATTTATTATACATGGATTGGTTATCACAATTTTTATAAAGAATCCATGCATATTGTTTATCCTTTTCAAAAATTTCTCTAAATATTTTCTCACCCTTGGTGAAGTCTGTTGTACCATCTATATCAAATGCCGATGCAATGTCCTCACGGTTACGTTGCTGTTTCTCACTCATACAAGCATAAAAAATGCAACACGCTTTCATACCTCTACGATTTCCACCACGTTTAAGAATATCTGTTTTAAGAATGATACCCCAAAATAATTTTGCAGTGTTAAAAACACTTTCACTAAGCTCTAGAATACATTGTATTCTTTCAAATGAATATTTACCTTCATCAAAAGCACGTTGTTTTGATGTATAAGAACCCCGTATAGCAATTTTTGATAAATTTGTGTACCTTTTGTTACCAGCTGAATCATAGTGCCATGACCACATGTATTTAGGTATGTATGTTCCACCAGTTGCATATGGATTTGTTGGATCCAATACATTACCACATCTTATAGAATCACCCTTTAGAACACCGTCTTCTGTATAATTGTTCCATTCAGGTTCGTCAGACATGTAATGACTTTCTTGTACAAATCCACATCCCTTACATATAATGTCTCCATTGTTTACAAATATGTTGTCGAGAGAAGTACAATTAATGTTTATACATTTATTATTTATACATTTATTATTTTTACATTTTTTTTGGAAATCTTGGTTACCGTTTTGTTGAAACTCCAGTTCATTTTTTTGGTGTAATTCGTTCCATATTTCTTCAATTAAAGCTTGATCCATTTATTTTAGCTTTTAATGTTACTGATTTTTTGTTTTTAAGTAATTAAACGATTTGTAATTTTTTAAAATAATATTTTATTGTTAAAATAAAATAATTAGGTAATTTAAATGGAAATTACTAATGTTTCTGCACAACTTTTTAACAAGCAACTTAAGCCAAGTGAATTAGCAAGCTATTATGGATGTAAAGATGACATAAATACAAATTATCTCACGACGTGTGTGGACTCAACAAGGTCAGACGCTGCTTTAGAAAACACTTTTCAAAAACAATTAGACTTGTCCGATTATTATAAGGGTAAAACAGTTTTTGAAAATGTAAAGAAAGATTTCATGGATAAAGCAATGGGACAACAAATTAGCGATGAACAAATGTTTCCATTAGAAGAACCACCTAAACCACCCGTCGCTAAAAAAATTATTCCCGATGGACCTAGAGACTTTCTGGAAAAGAGCGTTAAGGCCAAAGAGTTTTTTGGTAAAAGTAGATCAAATGGAATTCTTAATAACATACTTATATTAATCGCAATGACTTTACTCATTATCTTGGTTTTGAAGTTTTTAAGTAATTAAACGATTTGTATTTATTTAAAGAAAAGATACATTAATTTATTACAATGAACGCACAAGAAATTGAATGTACAGTAAACAAATTGTTAGAATTAAAAAAGAATGGTAATAATTTAGATTCATTTCCCGAGTTTAATGATTTTAAACTTAAAAATAAAACGTTTTATGATACCATCAATAACAACGAATTCGATCCAGATATTTTCAAAAAGATGATGTCATTAAAACGTAAAATGGAACATGGTACAAGTTCTTACGAGGCCGATGTTAAATTTGGAAAGTTTATGGCTGAAAAATACATCGAACCCGTTCTTAAGAATTAATTAACGGTACTTTTTATGATATCAACTTGTTTAGTAAGTGTTGCTGGTGCAAAAGAGCCACATTTACTTGACAGAAGTTTATGCGTGATTTTAGTTTTTTTACATGTTTCTGGTAACACAATTTCTAACCGTTGACCATCATTACATACATAGTAAATGACGGCTGCGAGGTGCACTGGTGTAAATGTTTTTGGAAATTTACCTGAACTGATTAACTTGTTTTTAAGGTTATTAATTTCCTTGACAATTTGACTAGGAAGTACATTTATCAAATTACACAACGTTGGGTCTTCGACAGAATTGTACAAAAAACTGTATCCAGAAGATTTTTCAAATATTTGAAGTATATTTTTTCTAGCTTGGGGTATATCACTTAAGGAATACCCTGGCAAAGATTCCACAATTTTTTCTAATGAAATGTTAGTCTTTGAAAAGTAAATAAGAGAATAATAAATACAAAGCATGATGTATCCTTTTTTAAGACTACCTTTGTTAACAGATAATTTAAATGGATTTGTTTTATAGTATTCTGTGATATTCCAATACATATTTACAGCTGTGTTACGTATTGTAGTGTAGTCATCTCGAATTAAATAATTAAGAGAATCATCAATGATTTCAACAATTTTTCTAAATTCACTTTCTTTAGGATCGACCGCCCATGTTTGTAAATTTGAAAATCGAGAGGAATCTCGTGGTCCCAAAAATGTTCGATTAAAGCCGTAAATATTAGATAAAGTCATTTGTTGAGACTCTGAGTAACTTAATTGTACTGGGTTTTGACAGTATTCACATATGTCGCTATTTGTCAATTTTGCATTACAATACATACAAACAGTATCTACTAATTGCTCAAGTGTGTCAAAGTGTTTAAAAAGTTCTTCAAGTTCATCTGGTTCTTCGACGATACCTGGTTCCTTTTTTTGTGAATAACCGAGGCTATCGATACAATTCCAATAAAACTGTTGTGCATTGGTAAATTGACGTCTTTTTGTTTTATCAAGTAATAATTTTTTAACAAATTCTTTATTAAAATTATCCATTACCTTTACCTTTTATTTTTTAATTTCCATAAATTTCCAAATTGCAATTTAAGTTTTTTCATAAGATCTTCTACCCCTTCGTCAGTTTTTCGCTTCTTTTTCTTTTCGGTTTGCATTGGTCGTTGAAGAAATTTAAAATCGTTAAGCATTTTTTCAATTTCCGCAGTTTCTCTGTTAGCTGCACGTGCTGCGCGAGATGTTTGCGATGTATCGTGTTCTTGAGTGGTTGTTTCACCGGCCTTTTTAACCTTGACGGGTTTTGGAATCTTGACGGGTTTTGGAATCTTAACGGGTTTTGGATCCATTTCTTTTTTAACAGTTTTTGGAACGAGTGTTCCTGGGTATATCACAAACCCGTTGTCGTATTTAGTTACAAAGTATCCGTTGTCTAAAATGTAAAGATCACTTGTATATTTCTTTCCAGATCTTTTGGAAATGTATTGAGCTTTTACAAAGTTGTTATTTTTAGCTTTGTACAATTCATAAGGTTCTCCATTGGTATCAACAAAAATGACATCGTTGTAAGGTATACTGTCAGAGGGTACTTTCATCGTTTTTAATTGGGAATATTCCATTGTTAACCAATTAAAATATTTTATTTTAAACAATATTTTCATAACTTTCTGGATTTTTACAGTAATTATTAAAATGGTAAAGTCCATTTGCAACTTCTGGTTTATTCTTTTCGTGAGAAAATTCCTTTCTAAACGCAGCGATGACTGAATCAGGTATTTGAGGACTTTCTGCAACTGCTTTGTCATATTCGTCCTTACACAATTTACAAAATTCAATACATTCCTTTCGGTCCTCTGGGTTTAATGTAAGCTCTAGTGCGATACGCCTGGTATACGATGAAAAAATGCTAAAAAAACGACCATGTTGTTCTGCATTTTCCGTACTTTTCAAAAACTTTTGAAAAGACATTAACATTGCCGCGATGATATTCATAACAGCTATGAAGTAATTTAAATATTTAAACGAATCTGCCTTTATAAAACCAATACCACCCGATATAGTATTGAGAATTATACTTGGATACGTAAACCGGTTACTTTGTATGCGATAATACCTTTGTGATTTATCATGTAACCATGCCCACCCACTAGCCTTTTCTGCCCACATCTGTAATATTTCCTCTTCTTGTTTATTCCACGATTGTGCTATGTACTTCTTTTTTAGTTTATTAGAAGCTTCAAACACACTCATGTCAATATTTTCAGGTGTATTATTTTGCATAAAATTAATATACTTAAAAATATACAATATAATAATTTAACGAAGAATGAACAATAAAAAAATTCAATTTCTCACCGATTCCTCTGAGTCTAGTGACACAGAATCAATAGGTGACGAATTAAATTTAAGTTTGTTAAAATCAGTAGAAGATGATAAACAATTATTAATTCAAAAACAAATTGAAGATGACCTCGCAACACATGACTTCTCAAAGTGTCATGTTGACCGAGAACAAATTCAAGAACTTCTTGGTATGAGAATTAAAAACGTGAGTTACTACCAACGAGCATTGGTTCATAAAAGTATTTATAAATCGGTCAAGAGATATTCCGCACCTGCTCCTCTACAGGAGTATCTCCTCCAACACAACGAACGTTTGGAATTTTTGGGTGACTCTGTTCTTGGTTTGATTATAGCTAATTATCTCTATCACAGATACCCTGATCAAGACGAAGGTTTTATGACTAGAATAAAAACAAAATTAGTAAATGGAACGCAACTTGCTAACCTTGCTAGACAAATTGATCTTGGAAAATACATCTTGATGAGCAATCATGTTCAAAACATAAAAGGTAGAAATAGTCAAAAAATTCTTGAAGATGCATTTGAAGCTTTTTTGGCGGCAATATTTAAGGATCTTGGGTTTGACGCAGCGAACGCATTTGTTATCAAGTTAATTGAACAACTCGATTTTACTGAAGTCCTTTTAGAAGACAATTACAAAGATCTTTTATTGAAGTTTTCACAGATGCATTTTAAAAATTGCACACCGGAGTATTCATTGGTTTATACGGAAGGTCCTCCTCACAATAGAACATTTTGTGTAAAAGCAAGTATCAACGGAAAGGTATATGAACAAGGTATAGCTAGAAGTAAAAAGCAAGCTGAACAAATTGCAGCCCAAAAGACATTAATTTTATTAAAAAAATAATGATAATCTTTAAATGACCCAAAACGATTACAAAAAAAATTTAAGATTCTTAATTACCAATTATCATCGCATTATCAAACTATTCCGTTAACACCAACGTTAACCTTTCCGTTAACACCAACGTTAACCTTTCCGTTAACACCAACGTTAACCTTTCCGTTAACACCAACGTTAACCTTTCCGTTAACACCAACGTTAACCTTTCCGTTAACACCAACGTTAACTATTACTTTTTACGGTAAAATGTCTCAATTTTTAAAAAATATAATGGTAGAATGAATTACCAAGAAGCCAAAAAGATTCTTGAACTTGGTGAAACCTACACGGATGATGATCTTAAGAAGAATTATAAACGTCTAGCAATGAAATATCATCCGGACCGTACAACTGGTTCCCATGATCAATTCATCAAGGTTCAAAGTGCATATGAAATACTTTCAAAAAAATCACCGAGTCAACACGGTGGTGATATTATGATCGAAAAAATACTTAAAAGTTTTGTATTTAATGTTCCACAATTTAAACGACAAACTCCGGGTAAACGTAAAGTTTCCATAACGGACCGTGAATATTTTTCAAGGTCTCAAGTAAAAAAAGATTGCAATTGCCCAAAGGGTCTTTGTTTAAACTGTGCAGGTTGTGGTTTCAATATTAATACATTTCCCCCGTCAGTTTGTATGGGATGTGTTGGTGACGGATATCTTACAGTTTGTAATTGTTTTGAAAATGTGAATCCAGTGGACTTTGATATCACTATAAGCAACAATGACAAGTACTTTTTTCAAAATTCAAAAGCCCATTGTAAATTTCCTATTTCTTTAAAAGAATCTCTTGTTGGATTTGAAAAAATCTTTAAAGACCCTTTTGACGTTGACCACCCAGTCACAGTTAAACAGATTGTAAGATCGGGGGATGGTTATTCTATAAAAATTAATGACATCGAACTTATTTTAGTTTTTGATGTTAAATGTCCTAAAAGATTGCCAAACGAAGTAATTCAAGCAATCACTCATTTTACTTTTTAACGAAAAAATTTTCCAAAAAGTGAAAGTTTCTTTTTGTTTTTGGTTAATAAAAATACAATTACTAAAATCACTACCAAGACAATTAACCATAAAGGTATACCAGTTCCACCAGAACCGAAATTAGAACGTGACCTTGAAGACGTTAATGTTTTTGTTGGACATGATTCCATGTCAGGTGGTACATTTTCTCCTGTACGAAGCATACAACTATTACCACCATTTATTAGATAACTCATTGTAGCTGGATACATAAAATCATATGCGTGAAAAATGACTATCTGATTTTTGTTATTATCAAACAAGTGTTTTGTTTTAAAATCAGTATTTGTAATTCTATTGTATTGAAAAAAGACTTTAAAAAATATACCTATTACATTATTAAATCCATCAAATGCAGTGACATCTATTGTTAATTGCGTTTCATTAATAATTATAGCAAATACATCTAATTTATCAAATGGGAAAGTGCTACTAGAAAAAGAAGAGTCTAAAGAACCTGTAATGTATAACATACCATCATCAAAATAATAAGTTGACATTGACATTTAATAATTGTACAAAATATTTTATTTTTTGATGTTCCTAAAAGATTGCCAAACGAAGTAATTCAAGCAATCACTCATTTTACTTTTTAAGACTGCGAAGCTTCTTCTTAACGAGTTTGTTAAGAACAGCGGTGCTCTTATATACACGCTTAGATCCACGACGAACTGTTACCTTGATCTTAAGCTTTTTGCACATCTTAAGAAGTTTTGCAGATGGTTTTTTAACAGTTCGCTTTCTACCAAATGCTGGTTTTTTATAACCAGAAAATGGCCACCCAACCTGTGTTATAGTTCCATCAGGCTGGCCCATCGCATACCAACGTGGACTAACTGGACCTGGGACAGTTTGGTTAAAGAAGGTTTTTCCAGTTCCATAAATAGGTATATCTTTCTTTGCTAATTGACTGCTCACAGTTTTTCCAGCATCCTTAATATTTGTTGGACGGTTAAGATTATCCTTCTGTGAACTTACTACACTTGATGTGTAATCTGGTATTCCAGCTGTTTGAATAACTGGTTGATTGTAACCATAAGCAGCCGGAGTTGTAAACACAGATCCACTTGCACCAAAACCGAAACGGGATTTCTTTACATTGGAACGAGCCTTGATAAGTTTCTTAATTGCTGCAGTGGTCTTGTAAACTCGTTTAGATCCGCGAGTTGTATACACCTTGACACGATGTTTCTTTGCCATTTTTAACAAAGCTTTGCTGGGTTTTGTGGATTTTTTGGTGGTTTTTTTCTTACCGAACAAAAAAGCTAACATTCTGTAATAATATTATTAATTATTTTTTTTAATTAAGAAATTGAATTAATTATGGAAACTCCACAATAATCTTTGGGAGTATATTTTAAGGTATTCAACGGTATATACAATGGAATTTCCTTATTAAGAAGTGGGTCGGTGTATTTCAAATATTTGGAATAATCCAAAAGGTACTTAAAATTTATTTTGAACTCATCTCCATGTCCTACTTCAATTGACATAACATGGGCAAGTTCATGTATACCAACATAGGTAAATAAATTTATATGTTCGAGTGTTACTGGTTCTTTATTAAATGCTTTTAAACAAAATGACATATATTTTTTATTAATAACGTAAGCTGCGTCAGTTTCCATATTTCCAATTTCCTTTAAAGTTACCTTTTGGTTCCAATTTTGAATTAAACGTTCAATGGGAATTGTTTTATTTGGTTCTTTACTTAGTGAATCTACTAGTATATTCAATTTCATATTTAATAAAGATAACATATTAGCCTTTAATTGACTATTACTCGAGTTTCTTACGTAATATTCCTGTGAGTCTAATGTACTTCTAACAAGAATGGTTCCGTCGTATACATAAAAATAAAATATAAATAATCCAGTTATTATGGAAACTGTTATTAAACAATTTATTAAAATTTCTTTGTCCATTAATATTATTCATTATTTTAATTTTATTTAAAGTAATAAACGTTATTATAATATAACAAATGAATTAAACGTTAACAAATGAATTAAACGTTAACAAATGAAGTACACTCGTGAAAAGGCTACTTCGGTATCAACAGACCTAGTTTTTCAAACTTTGGATTGGTACTGTGATGATTTTGAAAACGACTCTGGATTAGAATACAAGATTTTTGCATTTGGAGTTGATTCTTCAGGAAATGCAGTCTCGCTAAGAATAAATTCATTCAAGCCTTTCTTTTTCATAGAATTACCTAGTTACTGGGATTCTACATGTGTATATTCAATGAAAGCTGCTTTGAACATCACCGATATCGAATTTTTGGAAAGAAAAAGATACTACGGATTCGAAAACAACAAAGTTCGAAAGTTTTTAAAGTTGTCTTTTGAATCAAGTAAAAAAATGAGATCCATGAGATACCTCCTGGAGAAGTCAAATGACCTAACAAAGCGAATTTTAGTTTCTGGAAAACATCATATTTTTCCTTTGTATGAATCAAATATAGACCCAATTCTCCGGTTTACCCATATCAGGGATATTCTCACAGCTGGATGGGTAAAAATTGATAAAGGTAAGTACATCTTTAATGAAACTGAAGAATATTTCGAATGTAATTGGAAATGTGTAAACAATTACCAAGATAATATCAATAAGATGTCAAATATTAGAATACTTTATTTTGATATTGAAGCATGTAGTCAAGATGGATCTTTTCCAAACGCCTTAAAAAAGAACGACCGAGTTACTCAAATCTGTTGTGTGTTAAGCGAATCAACACAAGTGATGAAATATCTTTTCAACCTGGGTACATGTGATTCGATTGACGATACCACGGTTATTCAGTGTAAAAGTGAAAAACAACTTCTTAATAATTATGCACAGTTTATTAGAGAAACCGATCCAGACATCATCGTCGGGTATAATATATTTGGTTTCGATAATGGATACCTTTTTGATCGTGCTAAGGTTTTAGAAATTGAATCAACGTTTAATTATCAATCGAAGCTAGCTGAACATTACACTTCAATTGAAAAGAAGATACTCAACAACCAACAATCCGGTTTCAATGATTGGAAAATGACCCGTTTGGTTGGTAGAACTCACATTGATCTTTTACAGGTTATTAAAAAGGATTTCAAATTGGAAAGTTACAAGTTGAACAATGTTGGTGAACATTTCTTGGGTGAAGGTAAAGATGATGTTAGTCCCAAACAAATTTTCGAAGCATGGAATCCTGAATTGGGAGATCGTGTCAAGAGAACAGTAGTTGGAAAGTACTGTGTTCAAGATACAATGTTATGTTTGAAATTGTTTGAAAAGTTTGCAGTTCTTCCCAATCACCTTGAAATGGCCAAAGTTACTAGAGTTCCTGTAGAATACCTGATAACACGGGGACAATCGATCAAGGTGTTTAGTCAAATTGCTTATGAAACCAGAAAAGCTGGATTTTTGATACCAGTTCTTCCACGTAGTGAACCGGATGGTAAGTTTCAAGGCGCTACTGTGCTCGAAGCAAAGACTGGATATTACACACGTCCAGTTGCTGGATTGGATTTTGCAAGTCTGTATCCAAGTATCATGATTGCTCATAACATGTGTTATTCTACTGTTGTACTTGACGCTAGATACCAGAATGTTCCAGGTTTTGAATATTCTACAATTAATTGTGGCGAGTCTCTCAATTTTAGTTTTGTTCAAAACCAACCTGGTGTTCTTTCGGGAATTTTGGAATCACTGTGGAAGAATCGTAAGGTAACGAAAAAAGAAATGAATGCATGTACAGATCCATTTATGAAAACCGTTCTTAATGCAAAACAATTGGCCATTAAAGTGTCGATGAACAGTATTTATGGATTTACTGGAGCCGTTGTAGGTGCTTTACCATGTTTGGAAATATCTCAAAGTGTAACTGGGTGTGGTCGTCAAATGATTGAACAAACTAGTAATTATGCACGTGATCATTTCGCATGTGAAATAGTTTACGGAGACTCGGTAGCTGCCGATACACCGGTACTAATTAAATACGACAATGTAATTACAACTGTTAGTATATCGAGTTTATTTGACACTTCTCGTTCTACGAAATATCACGATACAAAGATGCAATTTCAACCTGAAAATATTCAAGTATGGACATCAAATGGTTGGAGACCAATAATGAGAGTCATTCGACATCTTTCTAACAAACAAATGTATAGAGTTCACACTCCTACAGGTTTGGTAGATGTAAGTGAAGATCACTCTTTACTTGACCTTTGTAAAAATGAAATTAAACCTAATAAATTAAAACGTGGTGCTTCGCTTTATCATTCTTATCCTAAAATTGACAATTGTTATTTTAAAATAGCTCAATTAGAATCCATTTTTGACAACATTGGAAATGTACCACGTGACAGAATGTCGTTATTTTATCGTGGTTATATCGGTTTACAAAAAATACCTACATGGATATTAAATGAAAAACCTGAAAACCAAGTTTGGTACCTTTATGGACTAATTTATTCAAAAATAGACAGACGCACAAATACCATCGAAATAACAACGGAAAATAAGCTGTATGCTAGTCGTATATACCTTCTTATACACCAGGTTGGATTACAATGTATTATTACTACATTTCAATCCGCAATGATACTGACAATTCACGAATTTAAAAACGAACCACAAAATAAACAAGTTATTTCAGTAACACCATTATCAGGTTACGAGCTATTTATATACGATCTCGAAACAAGTGATTCGACCTTTCAAGCAGGTGTTGGTTCAATGATTGTTCATAATACTGATTCGTGTTATGTAATATTTCCAGAACCTGTTGATTCCAATGGAACTCTTACAACACTCTTTAAAAAAGCAGAACACGCAGCTGCAGAGATTTCGAAAACCTTTAAAAAACCAATTGAATTGGAATTTGAAAAGTTTATGTATCCATTGATTTTAGTGGCCAAGAAGAGGTATATGTACATAGAGTGGACCGACCCAGCAAAACACAACGGTCACATTGAGGCCAAAGGTGTTGAATTGGTTCGTAGAGACAACTGTCCTTATGTCAAGGAAACATTGGACAAAGTACTTAGGCCTATAATGTTTGAAAACAATCTTGAACTAGGTCGTACAGAAGCTGAACACTCCATCGATGATCTCCTTAGCGGAAAAGTTCCAATTAAAAAGTTGATAATTTCAAAGAATTTACGCTCAGACTACAAAAATCCAGGTTCCATAGCACATTACCAATTGGTAGAAAAGATGAAATTACGTGATCCAGAGAGTGCTCCAAAACCTGGTGACCGTGTACCGTTTGTTTATGTTAATATCAATGATCCCAAAGCACTGTCATGGAAGAAAGTAGAAGATCCACAATACGTCATTGAAAACAATGTTCCTATAGACAATTTGTATTACCTTGAACATCAACTGATGAGTCCTCTTAAAACAATATTTGACATTCTGTTGGGTGAAATGAAATGCAATGAAATGTTTACCAGCAGAAAGTCCTTTATAGATGCTAAAAAGCAAGAAAAACTAAGCATAGCCGATTCCAAGCGAATCAAAGAGCGCAATAACGATATACGTGATTACTTTAATGTTAAGTTAATTTAAAAATGAAGTCTTTTAAATTAAAATAAATTAACTTATAATTGAAACTTAACTAATTTGTCATGAATTTAATTAATTGTTAAAATGGGATTAAAAAACAATAGTTCCTTGACTTTTACAAAAAAGTTACATAAAATTTTATTTTTAAAGTTTTTAAAATTTTTAAAGATTTTAATTTTAATTGCTGTAAGCCAAGCCACCCATACCGGACATAATGCGGAGTACGTTATAGTTGACGGCATAGATGTCAAGAGACTTGGTTGTCTCACCACCACCGTACAAGAACTGAAGCTGGGCGTTGTCGATACGGGAGAAGTTGCAGGTGCCAGATGGCTGGTGCTCCTCAGGGCGGAGAGCGAAGGAGTACACTGCAATGGAATCGGCAATACCGGTGGCACCGAAACCAGTGTGGCAATCCCAGATCTGGTTACGGGTGAAGTACTTGAGGTTGCGGTAGGTGAAACGATCAGTTCCGTTAAGAGTGATCTTGCACTGAGTCTGCACAAGGGCGGCTGAGTTCTGGGAGTCATCACCCTGTACAATTGGAGAGGGTGTTGCTGGTCCCTGTACGTTGTCGTAGTACTCGTTACCGGGGTTGCTGCCAGAGTTCACGAAGTAATTCGGTGCACCAGTCCAGATAAGCTCCTTAACGGGGTGGTTGAAGTTAAGGCGGATGCTGGAGTTGCCGGACTGGTCGTTCTGCCACTGAAGCTGGTCAATGAGATACTCATGGGCATTCTGGGCGAACTGGCGACGCTCGGTGGTGTCGAGGTACACGTAGTCGGCATACACACTCATGTTCTGGTATCCTGGAAGCTGAAGCTGAGTGGGTACAGTTGAGTCAGCAACCACGAACACCTGGGCAGCCTGCTGGAAGTTAATGTTGAACTTAACCTCGTGATACTGGAGAGCAATGAGAGGCACAGCGAGACCAGGGTTGCGGCAGAACCAGAAGCGCATGGGAATATACGCCTCAGTGGGTGCACCGGCCAAGTTTGTAACTGGCTCGGACAATGCTCCCTGGTGAGTGTAAGACATACGCTGGTACTTGGTGGAGAAACCAGGACCAGCATACGTATCCACATTTTGTGTACCGGAACTGCTGTTAATGGGTGGCTCAGCCCCGTTCGCGCCAAGCTGTCCCTGGCAACCAACGGGGTTGACCTCAGTGAGATCACGCCAGATGGTTAACCAGCGGCCGTACTGACGATCGATGAGCTGACCACCGATCTCAAGCTCGAGGTAATCGAGGAGAGCATGGCCGAAATCAGAGGGTACAACGAAAGCACCGGTAGAGGCTGATACGAAGTTCTGGGGATTGTACTGAATCCAGAGGTTCTTGAGAAGATCTCCGTTACGAGAGACAGTTACAGACACACGGCTGCCAGCGTTTGGCTGACCGTTGATGGTCTGGAGAATTGACTCCGTGGCGAAGTTGGTGTGGCGACGATACACTGACTTGAAGAAAGTGATCTGTGGCTGACCGGTAAGATAGATATCCTGAGCACCATAGGCAACGAGCTGCATAAGACCTCCTCCCATTTTTAGTGTGTTTTAGTAATTTATAAAAATATTTTTTTTTTCAAGAAAATTACGAATTAATTAATTAATTAATTAATTAATTTTAATTACTGTAAGCCAAACCACCCATTCCACCCATGATACGTAGTATGTTATAACTAGGTGCGTAAAGTGAATACATTGGAAGATCAATGTAATTTTGAATTGGTTTGGGAGCAGGATCATCGGTGTTCCTTAGAGTTATAAAAAGTTGGGAAGTATCGATTCTGGTAAAATTACATGTTCCCGATGGCTGATGTTCTTCAGGTCTTAACGCAAACGAATACGTATAAATATAATTACCAGGTATTCTTGTATGGTGAGTATAATTTTGAAAGAGCCTAAAGTATTCACCAGGTCTTTCCTTAAAGCGATCGGTCCCGTTCAAAATAAGTTTAAACAAACTCAATGGAGCAAATTGTGCAGGAGTACCATTTGAAATAATGTTGTTTCCTATAGAAAAATCATTTTGAGGTGCATTGGAATTATTTCGATTAAGTACTAAAACAATTTCTTTACAAGGGTGGTTTAAATTCAAACGTATAAAATTGGGTTCCTTAAGACTAATCAAATTTCCAGTTTGTGTTTGAATTTGTTCTACAAGATATTCATGAGCATTTTGTGCAAATTGTCTGCGTTCTGTGGTATCGAGGAAATAGTAATTGTTCCAAACTGTAAAGGTATTGCTAAAACTTGGAAGAACTTTATTTGTGTTTTGTACAATTTTTTGATAAACACCGTTCTTAACACCTACAACCAAGTTTACGAATTTCTCAAATTGTAACTGAATTTTGAGCTCGTGGTACTGCAGTGCAATAAGTGGTATAGCTAAACCAGGATTTCTACAAAACCAAAATTGTAAAGGTATCTGTAATGCATTGTAAGGTTCGTTAGAGGTATTATAAGGTTGCCAAGTGGCTGAAGAGTAGTCCTTTCCAACCATTGTACCGTAACCATCCAGTTGAGTACTTGACAAATTGAGTTCAGACCATATGTCCATCCATTTTCCATACTGTTGATCGATAAGTTGACCTCCTATGTTTATCGATACATTGTTTACTAAGTAATTACCAACACCTTGAATCCATCCACAATAATCAAATGTTTCAGCACCGAGAACGTAGTCCTTAGGGTCAAATAAGGATACCTGGAGAAGTACACTTCCAATAAGGTCTCCATTACGGGACACAACTAAATTGATGTTACCTCCAAAATTAATGTTCCCTTCTATTATTTGGTAAATCGACTCCATAGCAAAATTGGTGTACCTTTTGTAAACCGATTTAAAATATGTTATCTGGGGATTTGTTGTAAGGTAAACGTCCTGTGATCCATACGCTGCTAATTGTACTAGGGCTCCTCCCATTTACTTAATGGTAATATTCTTTTTTGATTGATTTGAACATGTGAAATGTGTTTCGATGGTTCTTTAATTTTTTTATACTCCACCCTTTGTGGAGTAAAGTAAATAAAAATAAAGCTCTTAATATTATCAATTGTGATATTGTATCCATTAATACTATTATTTTTATTAATTGTAGTAGTATTACGTGGTAAATAAAAATAATAACATATAGTAATGGTTGTCAAAATAGGTATTGTTTTAAATTACAAAAACGCTGAAAAAAAGAAAGATGAACTTCTTAATGTAAATTCTAGGAGTATGGATTGGTTATCGCTGGCAAATAATAAGGAATATTCAAAATTTTGTATTAAAAAAAATAGAAGAAAGTTTATTCCAGCTGACGTAGCTATAGGTGTTTATCTTACCGGTAAGTATCCAGACCAAGTAATTATCGATTATATTACACCTGACGAAATTTCAACGAGACGTTTCAAACAGAATGACATTGTTTTTGTGATAATTTATGATCTTTTAGAAGCTTTTCATTTAAGTGATCGTTTAAAATTTTTAAAGTACAAGCTTGCATTAAAGAATAGCAATAATGTATATCCTCCGTATGAATATCAAAAGTTTATAAACAATAAGTGTACTTATTATAAATACCTTTCTAAAAAGAATATTCCCGTTGCACCTACTTATTGTATTACACGTCAAAAGTGGTTCTTAAAAAATCCTGATAATTACGTCAATAATTTAGTAGCAAAGATAAAACACAACAAATGGGAATCTATTGTAGCAAAACCTGTTTATGGACAAGAATCTCTTGATTTCGCCAAGTTTATGGGAATTGCTAAGAAAAAAGTACAACTGAAGAATTACCTCACTAGAAATGTTCCAAAGTATAAATCCATAGTACTTCAAGAATACATCAAGGGATTTGATAAAAACAATCCAGAGATACGAATGTACTTCATTAATGGAAAATATATGTACTCTATAGTCACAACTAACTATCGTATAGGACCACCTGTTCAAGAAAATGGAACTTATAAAATACCCAGTAAAAATTGGAGTTACTTACGCCAATTGTCACAATCGGTTATGGATTCTTTGCCAAAATTAGACTTACCAGGTGACTTTAAGAGTCCAATTTTAACAAGAATAGATATAGGTTCTGGTTTAGAAGGTGTACCCTACGGGTACTTTGTCAATGAAATTGAATTTGTACCTAGTTTATACATCGAAGACCAGAAAAACCCAGTTATAGAAGCGATCGGTGAATCGTTATTACAAGTTGCCGATGTTTATTCTAAAAGAACTGGTAAAGTAAATGTAACTTTTTAAAAATATTTTTTAAAAATATTTTTTAAAGGAATATTTTTTTAAAGGAATTAATTTTTGTTCTGCAAAAGTGACACCGATCAATCGATGTGCTATGATCATAGCACTTTGTACATATAGTATGTCCACAAGGGTCTATGAAAATTGTAACTTGTGCATCTAGACATATTTGACATATTCCACATGGAAGAACCTCAGTGAGCGATCCAATTAATTTTTTAAAGAATGAATATTCCAAAAGAATATCGGTATATTCCTTTTTTAAAGAATCAATTTCCAATTTGGAATAATACCATTCAATCCTTTCACAAAGAATATCTTTGAGTTCGAGATCACGTGGTGAAAGGTCTTTACCAACGAGATCGTCTATATTTTCTAAGGAACTAAGAATGTTTTTACTAAATGACTCGAATTTTTTTGTGTTTTGGTCTATCTTGAGTTCCAGTTCATTTTTTCGATTGTAAAAGTTTACAATCAATTTTTTTACACGATTTATGTTATCGGTTAGGTTTTCTGTATAATACTTACCAACAAAATCAGAGTATTGTTCGTCTGTTAACTTTGGCGTTTCTTCTGGTTCTTGGTATATTTTATTCTTCAGTTGATTGAAAACTGTAGAATACAATGATCGGTCACGGTCCTCTTGTGTTCCATTACGTTCAGTTATAAATGCTTCGAACGTTCTTTCTAATCGTGGATCATTGTAATAAAGCAATGGATGTGGAGATTGTTCTATTATTAAATGTAACTGGTTGGTGAGATCCATTGTATAATACTCTTCCAATTGGTTCTTTCTTTAAATAAACTTATCTGCTTAAGCTTTTCGGTGAACTCTTCTTGACTTGATTTCCCTTGTGGTAGTGTATTGGTGTTCATACAATTTATTTCCTCACGTGAAAACCGTATAGATCCTGTAATGTATTCATCAAATGCCTCTATGGTAATTGGACAATATTCTCTTACGATGTCTTTGATAACACTTGCGTACTGTTGAATTTCAAACTGAGCGTGATTGTCATTTCGAAGTGAAATAAATCGAAGCAAGTTGTGAAGATCAATTTTCCAGTAAAACTCAGTATTGATACTTAATGGAAGAACTGTCCTTGCAAGTTCCCGAGAAACACCACTGTCAAGTAACGAAGTGTACAGTTTGTAAGAATCCTGTTGATGTTTCACCATACTTTCAATGAGATCTGGACGATCGACCGGTTCACCAGATCCTTGTTTGTTAATTGCCGATTGGGTCCTTAGAGTTTCTGGAACCCAAAAAGAATCCTCAATTACTGAGTATCGTGCAGACAGTTCGTTGTAACTGCTCATACGATGACGTTGCCATTGTCGTACAACAAACAAAGGAGCCTTGATGTGAAATTTGAATTGAACCATTTCAAATGGCGTGGTGTGAGCATTTTTAAGGAGGTATTTTATCAACGCTTTGTCACTTTTTTTCGTCGTTGTACCACCTGAATAACTTACACGTGCTGCTTGAACGATTGCAGAGTCGCACTTTAATTCAAGGTCAGGTACAACTCTAGGAAGTACATCAACTATTTTGACAAAACCACTCCCCACAATTACAGGTTCGAATAACGGTAGTGTTGTCATTCTTTTAATTTAAATAAATTAATTTCTTAAATCATTTAACTTAAAAAAAACATTGAATTACATTTCATTGTAACCTTGGAGAGATGGTCCTTCATAAACAAGACCTTGGTCACCACGAGTTCCCTTACGACGACGGCATCCACGGAGAGTGTACGTGCAGTTTGGCATACTCTTACAAACTTTGCGACTCTTACGATTGCACACCGAATCCTTAACGTTGTAACGAGGCTTTACCTTACGGCAAGCACCCTTTACCTTTCGGTAACCCTTACGACAATTTTTGCGAAGGCCGAAATCTAATTTTAGTTTAGTCTGGGTTGGAACCATTACGTTATCAATAATGGAATATGGCATCATTGCCTTTTCAGGAACAGGTAAAAGTCGTCCATCGAATGTTGGTCCCTCGTAAACAACTTTGCCAGTACGAGTACCTTTACGAGATACACATCCACGTTTAGTGTACTTACAGTTTGGTTTGGAACCGCAAACACTTTCGCTTAATTTATTACAAACCGATTTACCTTTAACTTTCTTACCTTTCTTGAGCTTCTTAAGCTTGGCTTTGCACTGTTTGACAAGAACAGCGGAGCTTTTGTAAACACGTTTTGTTCCTCGTTTAACGGTAACGCGGACCTTAAGCTTTTTACAGAGTAATAAAAGTTTGGGAGATGGTTTTTTTACGGAGGCCATAATAATTCTTATTAATATTTTATTTTCTCAATAAATTTTAATGTAAATTTCTTTGTTTTTGTTTGATCTGTACCTTTAAAATCGGTGAAGTGTTTGTAAATAAGTTCCATAGAAGAAACTTTATGGTCAACAAATAATCCAAGAATGTCTTGTAAAAAATCAATTTGATATTTACTTAACGTTTTACTCTTAATTAAGTCGTATGTCAAAAACTTTTTTATGAATAATATATCTAATATACTTAACGGTAATTCTTTATGCTTTAGTAATTCATTAATTTTAATGATAGCTTTTTTGTTATTCAAAAAGATGTTATACCTATTATTAAAAACAGAAGATCTTAATTGGCATTTATTATTTTTAATATTACTTCTAGCATAATAACTTGGAACGTAAACTGAAAGTGTACAATGTATTTCTGGAAAAAATATTTTAGTTGAATCGTACATATCAGTTTGATATGTATCAGCTAATGACATAGAATTAGCAGCATCTGCAATATTGTAAATGTCGTTAGTGTAGTCTATGTAATTTTCATGTACTAAATTTGACAATAAATATCCATCTGTTTCATAATTCTTATAAACTTCTAAAATATTAATTTGTTCAAGGTTGTCAAATAACCGTTCAATAAATTCAAATTGATTTAATTCGGTATCCTTATAAAAAGAACAGAGATAATTACCTACTTTATTTTTTAGAAATTTTATGGTATTTAATAAAAGTCTTTTATCACTTCCACATTTATTTATAACTGTTTCTAAAGTACTCGAATCAATGTCTGTTTCTTTAGTTATCCATGACTTTATAACATATTTATTAAGTTCATTGATATAATAAGTTTGTGTTAGCTTTTTGAGTTCACTTAATTTATTTCCCTTGGAGTCACCTGAAATTATTAATACCGGTGGAATATTTACATTTGTAGTGAAATCTTCGAAAACGTTTGTCTTAGGTGAAAATTTTTTTCTAAATTCAAAAAGATTTTCAATGTCTGTAATAGATAAGGTGTCATGTTGTCCATTTTGATATTCGTCTATAAGTATTAATTTACTCGTACTTTTTTTTTCAAAAAAGTTTTGACGATTATTTGAAAATTGTATTATTTCCTTTAACAATTCTTTTTTGGACAAGTCATTTCTAACTGAATAAAGTTGTATTGATTCTTCTATACAAAATGACTCTACCAATGTTGTTTTACCACATCCGGTTGGTCCAATAATTAATAAAAACTTGTTACATTTGTCAAGAAGTGATTTACGGTACCATTCATTAAGTATATACCTAGTGTTTTCTAAACCTACTAAGTCTTTAGTTCTAATGTAATTATTCAGTGTACTTGGTTCTATATTTTCAGCTTCAAATGGATTTAAAGATACTTCTACCTTTTTAGAACACTTGCTTTCTGGAACTTCCTTGGAAGGTCCAGGATTAAATTGTAATTTAACCATTTTGGTTATTTACAACTTAATTATTTAAATCTATTTAATTTTTGTTAAGTAACATTGGAAGCAATACAAGCACTGCAAACACTACTGTGTGTAACCAGAAACCTGGATTGGAGATATCCATACCAGTTGGCCATGGTTTACTACCAGAAAGACCCCCAAACACTTTCTTTGTAAGGCTATATGTACCAGCCATGCTTACAAGAATGAATACGAGAACGAGGTACAATGTGATCAAAAGGGACATTTCTAATTTGCTAGAACCGAATTTCATTTATAATTTTAAAAAATATTTTTATTTTATTTTAAATTCACTATTTTTATAAAATTTTTTACGTTTGAAGTATTGTCCCTTAAAAATTGAAAACGAATCGACAATGTCAATTACCAGAGGTTCGTTAGGGTTTTTTTGTCTAAGAATTCTTCCAACTGCCTGTTGGATATCACTTTTGGGTGTTGCTAAAATAACAGTATCTAGCTCAGGAACATCGAAACCTTCACCTGATGCTTGATATGTTCCTATTATGACAGAACAATTTACAGATTCTTCACGTGTTTCTGTTTTCATACCTCCTAAATACAATCCAGTTGAAATACCTCTTTTCTTTAATTCGCTGTTTAAGTATTCACAATGACCTCGACGGTCTGACAAAACGAGTATTTTTCGTTGGTCCTTAAGATATTCGAGTATGTTTTCTATAATTAATGTATTTCTCTTTAAATTATTCGTAAGATCTGTAATCATAATGGGATTATTAATTTTACCAATTCGGTTGTACTTTTCTTCATAATCAGTAACATCGGTAAATACAAATTCAATACATGGTTTATCGGTGTTTCTTTTAATATTTACAATTTGAGGTCCTAAAAACCAATACAATACTTTAGAAAGTCCATCTTTGCGTTCTGGTGTTGCCGAAAGCCCAAGCATATACTTTGTTTGTATCTTATAAAAAATACTTGAAAACGTTTTAGAACAGATGTGATGAGTTTCGTCAATCACAAGGTGATTAAAACTTTTAAAACACTCCACCGGATAATTACGTCGTATTATAGATTGAATCATTCCAACACATATGTCAACAGATTCCCATTCACATAGATCTTGTTTTATTATACCTATTCGAGCTGTTGGTAAAAATGTTTTAATTCGTGATACCCATTGTTCAAGTAGAAATTCAGCGTGTACCAGTATGATAGTCTTTTTTTTAACAAGGCTTATCAATTTTAAAGCAACAACTGTTTTACCAAGTCCAGTATCCAATGAAACAACACCTCCTCCATATTGTGAATAAATCTTTAGTGTTTCTGTTACACTTTGTTCTTGAATGTATCGTAAAGTTCCATTAAATTCCAACGAAATGTCACTTGAATCGTTTAAAGTATTTCGTAGAGGCTGTCCGTACTGTTCGATTGCATAATACCTGGGTAAATAAACCTTTGTTTTAGATATTCTAAAAACAGGATATGGATCAATGCTAGTTTGGAAGTTAGGATTATCAATAGGTTTAACATAAAGTTCACTTCTAATATTTTGTAAAAAGTGTGGAGGTAAAGTTTTTAAAGGTATGGTATACCCTAAAAAGGATATCTCAGTATCCATTGTAATTAATACCATTATTACTTTATGTAACTTATTCATCAAAGAGAAGACTTTCTAGATACAACGAACAATAAGTATTGTCAGTGTCTTCAAATTCTTCAGGTGTTATAGTATTTGCTGTGAATTCTATATTCATGTTATTCAAGGTAACTGTGTATTTAAAAGAATCTATAATAAGTAATTCTAATTTGCTCCATGAACACATGGATAACATGTTGTCAGTTGTTTCATTTGTAATTTGTAATTCTTCGCTTATAATTTTTTGAATTGGTTTTTTATACATCGATATTTCGGGAACATAGTTTTCATGATTAATTGGTGGATACTCGTTATATCGGTGTTTGTAGTTTGCTAAAAAATTCATACACACATTAGCAGTTCTTTTATTTGTGAATGAATATAAACAATGTTTATCGTCAACTACATTTGTATAAAATTTCATTTTGTTTTTTATAACATAAACTTTTTGAGGTACGTTCATCTTTTATCTTATTAAAATAAAATATTTTGTATTCTTAAATGGATTTTAAAGAAAAACCGGGAGACGATACAGGTATGCAAACGAGAGTATGGGGTCCAGCTGGTTGGCTTTTCTTACACTCAGTTGCTCAAAATTATCCATGGAAACCAACTTCCGAGCAGATAAAAAATTACTTAATTTTTTTTAAATACCTAGGCAATGTTCTTCCATGCAGATATTGCCGTGAAAGTTATCAAGAGTTTGTATCTCAAAAAGACACTTTACTTGACGAAAACGTTTTAAAAAATAGATACACTCTTGTGAAATGGTTATACAACATTCACAACAAAGTAAACAATAAACTTGGAATTACTTGCAAGGATTCACTGAGAAATGTATGGACAAAATATGAATCTTTTAGAAGTAAGTGTACAAAAACTCAACCTAAAGTTAAAGGTTGTTTAGATCCAATGAAAGGGTTTCGTAAAAAATGTGTTATCGATATAATCAAAGTAGATAAAGATGGAAGTTCTTTTGGGAAAAAAACGATTAAGTTAATTTCAATTAAAAAGTCTAAAACTAAGGGTAAAAAGTTTACTGCAACATTTAATAATGGTAAAACAGTTCAATTTGGAGCATCTGGAATGAGTGACTATACAAAACATCACGACCTTATTCGTAGAAATAGATACATTAAACGTCATCTCAAAGACCTCAGTACAAATGATCCAACCAGAGCAGGGTATCTTAGTATGTTTATACTTTGGAATAAACGGTCATTAAAAGCTAGTATAACAGACTATCGTAAAAGACTTAATAAGTTTAATTCCACAGGCAAATTTCCAAAAACAATAAGTAATTATTCAGGTTCATCAAAGTAGTCTTCTTCGTAATATTCTTCTGGGTCTTCTTCGAATAATTCTATCGATTCATGATCACTATCACTTGCATCACTTGAATCATCATTGTGATCTGTATCACTTTGTTCAGGTGTTTCGAGATCGTCCACTACAAATTTATTGTTGTACTTTGTAATTGTAATTGGTTTTATTTCAGTTTTATCAATTATTTCTTCTGCAAATATACGATCGTGGTAGTCTGCAATGGATTCTTTATGAGATTCTGTCATAAAAAGACCAACCGTTGGAAAATAATACGTTTGTCTTGGTTTTTTTTGTAATTTTGTTCTTACAAGGTAATCGATTTCCTGAATTACGAAAGGTCTTGGTTCTATGAAAATATATTCAAATAGTGCTGTTAATTGATCAAATAACAATTTATTAGGGTCTATATAAGACTCCTTTTTTTCTTCAATTGTTTTTGAAAAAATTCTTTTATCTGGGTTATTATACAAACCTTTATACTTACATGGTTGTTTTTTTGATTTGACCCATTTTTTCTTTTTGGTAACTGGATCTATAATTTGATATTCTTTCAGGTGTCCACATTTAGCAATAAATGCATTTTTACTACAATCGTGGTATTTAAACAATGGTCCACCACACTCGCATATATCAAGATCTTTCCAATCTTCGAAAGTTATAGACGTAGCCATCTTTAATTAATTAATTAATCATTTTTTAAGTAATTAAATAATTTGCGAAATTAATCTAAATTCTTCAAAATCCGTTATTCCCTTTTTTTTGTACATTTTTTTGAAATAATATAAAATCATTAACATAGCATCTGTTATGTCATGTTTTCGATCATTGTTATTGTAATTTATATTAGTATTTAAGTAACTATCACTTATATGTTGTGATTGTTTTTTTCTAAATGAATAATCATTTGACATATTAAAAAATTTATGGACACTTCCAGGACTAATTAATTTTATTTTTGATCTAAATTTAACAAACAAAAGATCCTGAACATTTGTTATACCCATAGGTGGCTGACGTTCTATTAGTATAATATCAGCTGTATCAAAAATATCACGATGTTCTTGAATAAAATGATCGAGGTAATCTGGTATACAAAATTCATGATGTAACTTACAATCACAAAAACTTACTGAGCGGTGTCTCATATTCGTTATATCTATTCTATTACATTCTATCACAGTTATTTCATTGTCTAAAATATTAGCAAAAACATATCCTAAATTAATAATTCCAACGTCAATTGACAAAATATTCATTCTTTACTTAAAAAAATTTATTTCTTTAAATTATTAAAATAAATGGAATGATTAAGATGGTGTTTTTACAAAGTGATTATAACTTGTTAAGTTTAAAAACGCTTCGTTGTTTTTGTAAAAATAAAAAAATAAAATATTCAAATTTAAACAAAAAAGATCTTTTTAACGAATTTAATAAGTACCTTGCTGTGAAGTGTATTCAATTCGCTTTTAGAAAATATTTTTACAAAAATGCAATAGATCATATAACAATGGACTCCGTTTGTTATCCGTGTTTTATATTCAAAACTAAATTGGGAAAATGTTATTTCTACGAATACAGTTCAATAATTAAATACATTATGAAAACAGGTGACACACGTGATCCCATGACTAGAATAAATTACTCAAACGAAGACTTATTACGTTTGGACATAGAAGCTAAAAAACATTTTCCAAATAATAACACTTTTAAAAGCACCTACAAGATAAAAAATAATATCAATTACTCCAGAAGAATACGCAATAGAGAAAATGAAATACTTTCTTTTCAAACGCGTCTTGATGAACTTAAGAATAATTTAATGTTTGTTGCCGAATTTGATATTTGTTCTTGGGAAATAGATCAAGAACCTATTTTAATAGATAACGTCATGTATAATAATTTAGAAGCTTACATAAATTCCGTGTTGTATGAATTAAATGTAATATTTAATCATTTTAGAAGATACGATCCTCAAAGCTCATCTTTTTTTAAAATAAATTTAATTGAATCAATTCAAAGAATTAATAATGAAAGTAATTTAATTGAAAAAATTGAAAAAATGTGAAAAAAATACAAATAATTATTATACTTAAAGATTACGAACAATTATTATTTAAAGAATGATCGAAACAGTTGAAATAACGTGTGAATTGTGTGGAAATCATACATTTTTGTGTAATTGTGATAGAAATTGGGTTACTTTTGATAAAGTGCTTCATGAAAATTGTAATGGAATCACCGATATCACAAATAACGTAAAATATACTGATATTAGTATTTCCACAATGACGATTTGTTTTAATTTTACTAAATTAATTAATTTAACATTACTGAAAGAATCACTTCCAGAAAATATGATAAAATATAACCCTGGGTGTAAAAAATCTAAGGTTCAAAAAAAGAAAGGAACAGATTCTTTTTATAATAGTTTTGATATAAAATTAACTTTTGTAGATCGTAAAAGAGAACCATTTGTATTTTCTAATGTGAGTATATTTATTTTTCCAAATGGAAGAGCCAAAGCAGCTGGTATTAAGACTATTAACACTATATATATAATGTTAGAAGAATTAATAAATATAATAACTAGTGTACCTGATTGTACGGATCCAGATATTAGTACAGAAAATGTAAAAATACAAATGATATGTAGCGATTTTAAAATAAAACCTATTATAGAAAACCCTGATGGATGGTGTTTAAAACAAGAAGATCTTAAAAATATATTAGTTAATGAATACTCTAAAAGTGCAACATTTAGTGCGCTAAGTAGATATCCTGGAATAAATTTAAAAATACAAAGTACCATTGAGCCATTAAAACAAATATCGGTACTTATTTTTAGATCGGGAAGTATTATTATAACAGGGGCTAAAAATGCAAGTGACATAGCAAACTGTTATCAATTTATAATTGGTGTCATTTCATCACATTCTGTAAAGTTGTTTTATTATGACATCAATGAAGAACTTAAACAAAAAAAGAAAAAATAAAATAATTGATCAAGTTAATGAATAAATATTTAATTATATTAATTTTAAGTGTGATTTTTTTTACATTAGTTATAATAATTATTTTTAATTACATCAATAAGAAGGACACTCCAGATGATGTATGGGAAAGTTCTCTTGTAGAAGATGAAAGTATTTTTAAAAGTATCAAACAGGGTGAATTAAATCCTGACCACATTACAATAGAACCGTACGGTTGTTTTTCAAATTTAAAAAACCAGTTTTTTGAAGAACTTGTAAATCCATATTCGAAGGAAAATGGAAAAATAAATTCTAGTTATTTTTTTACTGAATATAAATCAAAAAATGAAATACGTCCCTTGATATTGGACGTAATTAAAAATGGTTATTCTGTATTTGGAAAAAAGATGTTAAGTATTTACGATAAAAACGGACTTTCTGGAATATCTTTACTCGATTTAGCTAAACTTGGAAAATTAGCTGGATATAATTATTTAAGTATTTCAAAAGCTCCACCTGATTCTAAGGATTTATATTCTAAAGCGTATTTTACATATAGTGCTCCTACTGTAAGCAGTGCTCTTTATAAGTATAATACTAATTATAAACCAGATGAATTTAAATCCATTTTAACAAACAGTGATTTACCTGAACATAGTCTTACTCCAAAGGTAGGTAAATATACCAATGAAATAGATAACGAACAAGGAAAAGAAGTCTCATGTGGATTTCCATGTACTATAAATGGTCATGATGAAACATTTACCGATTCAAATGGAATAACTAGACAATATATGTGTGGTTCTGTTAATTATCCAACACTTAAAACACCAGAAAGATATTCCGTTTATAAAATAAACGTACATTAGTCTATGTTTATAACTACCTCTATTGATTCATCTGGTTCATCTGGTTCAACAGATTCAACTGATTGAACAGATTCATCGGGTTCATCGGGTTCAACAGGTTCACCGGGTTCGTCGGGTTCATCGGGTTCGTCGGGTTCAGCGGGTTCGTCGGGTTCGTCGGGTTCAACGGATTCACCGGGTTCACCGGATTGAACTTGTTCAACGGGTTCAACGGGTTCACCGGGTTCGTCGGGTTCGTCGGGTTCGTCGGGTTCAACGGATTCACCGGGTTCACCGGATTGAACTTGTTCAACGGGTTCAATGGGTTCAACGGGTTCGCCGGGTTCAATTGGTACAATATATTCATTTTGCTCAATGGATTCAACTGATTGAACTGGTTCAATTGGTACAATGGGTGATTCGACGGGTTCAGCGGGCTCACCGGATTCAATTGGTACAATATATTCACCGGATTCAACTGATTGAACTGGTTCAATTGGTAGAATGGGTGATTCGACGGGTTCAGTGGATTGAACTTGTTCATCGGGTGATTCAACTGATTCGATGGGTGGTTCGACGGGTTCAGCGGGCTCACCGGATTCAACTGGTACAACTGTTTTAGGTGGTTCAATTGGTTCAGTGTAATTTTTAGGACGTTGTTTGAACAGATGAGCCCATATTCTTTCTGCGTAATGTCCATTTTCTATATTATCACCAACAGATAAACTTTTAAGTAAATTATCGTAAATGTTCTTTTTAATATATAAAATGTTTTCTCTAGAAACCATGAACATTCCTCTAAACTGAATGTATTCTAATGGAACGTCATCAATAATTGCACTTTTCCATGCTTTTAAACTGGGATACTCAGATTTTATAAATTTATTCTTATTGCGATTACATTTTCCAAGAGGTTCATAGTTATTTATACTGTAATCAAATGAATCTATTACTTTAAAACACCGTGGAGCATAAAAACCGTGATACTTCGTTTTGATTTTTTGTAGATTCTTCTTAAGCATTGATAAATACAATCCCTTCTTCGAACACATTACAGCAGACCCCGGTAAAAATATCAAATTATCTGGAAGATTTTCCCAATTATTTAGAATGTGATAAACAATGGTGTGATCTATTCTACCAACATTTTCAATATTAATGAATGTTATTTTAGACTTCAGTTGAGGAGTAATGGTGTAATTTTTAAAATAATTTTCATTAGTACCTTTGTTATAAATGTATATTTTAGTAATTGTATCTGGTAACGATACAATCCAATTTAGATGTTCGTTGTAACGAGTAATAACACATTCGAAGGTGTTCATTTTCGTTAAATAAGTATAAAAATAATACAAACTAATTCTATAAATAGTTTAATAAATGAAAGTTTTAATTTACGGATCAAAAGGATGGATAGGATCTCTTTTCACTAATTTCCTTGACCATGAAAATGTAAAGTACACTCCAGGCGAGTCCCGTGTTGACAATGAAAGTGACTTACTTGCCGAAATTAACGATGTAAACCCAACGCATGTAATTTCATTTATAGGACGTACACATGGAACTGTCGAAGATAAAAAAATAAACACCATAGACTACCTCGAGTATCCTGGAAAATTACAAGAAAACATTAGAGACAATTTATTTTCAGTTGTGAGTCTTGCAAATATTTGTTCTCGAAAAGGTATTCATTATACATATTTAGGAACTGGGTGTATATTCAACGGAACTGAAACCCCATTCACTGAAGAAAGTCTTCCAAACTATTTTGGTTCTGGGTATTCCATTGTAAAAGGTTTTACAGATCGTTTAATGAAACAGTATCCAGTTCTTAACCTTCGTATCAGGATGCCAATAAGTAGTCAGTGGAACGAACGTAATTTTATTACGAAAATAACACGTTACGAAAAGATTTGTAGTATTCCTAATAGTATGACTGTTTTGGATGATTTTTTTCCAATTATACTCGATCTCATGGAGAAAAGTAAAACAGGAACGTACAATTGTACAAACCCTGGGCTTATTTCCCATAACGAAATACTTAAAAGTTATCGTGAAATTATCGATCCAAACTTTGAATGGACAAATTTTACACTTGAAGAACAATCCAAGGTTCTAAAAAGTGATCGTTCAAATAATTATCTTGATACAAGTCTTGTCGAAAGAGAGTATCCAGATATTAAAGGTATAAAGCAATCTATAGTAAATGTTCTTTTGAAGATGAAAAAATAAAATAATTGGTAAAGGTAATGGTAATAATAATTTTAATAATACTTTTATTTATTATTGTATTATCAAAAGTTAAATTAAATTTGACTAAAACGATTTACAAAATTCCTTTTATAGTACATCAAACATGGGTTTCCAGAGAAAGCCTCACTCCCGAAGTTATAGAAGTTATGGAAAAGAATAAGAAAATGTGTCCAGATTTTGATTTTAAATTTTATAATGATCAAGATTGTTATAATTTTATAAGAGATAACTATACAAAAGAAGTACTAAATGCGTATAATTCAATAAATCCAAATTATTCAGCTGCAAAAGCTGATTTATTTAGATATTGCTTGTTGTATAAATACGGTGGAGTATATTTAGATATAAAGTCTGCAATAACAAGAAATTTAAAATATATAATAAAACCAGATACAGATTGTATTCTTCTAACTTGCGACTTTTTAAAATGTCGTGAATGGTATCGTTTTAAATTCAATTATCCACATTATGAACAATGGGCACTTATATTTGAAGCCGGTCATCCTTATTTGAAAGAAACTATATCTCAAATAACTAGTAACATTAATAAAAAAATTATTCCTGAAGGAGCTACTAATAAACACATAATTTTAAAATTAACTGGTCCAGATGCATATTCAAAAGCTATACACGACTACAGAACTAATAACAATTATACTAAACAAGATAAATTTTATAAAATTAATGATTATTTTAAATATAGTCCATATATATCTGACCAACATACAAAAAAATTATATAAAAACAAAAAACATTATTCACAAGACGGTGGTCCCATAATTCTAAGTGTTGAATAATTTTCAATAAAATGGTCGATTGTTTTTTCGAGACCAAATTGTAAAGATGTAAATTCAAAATCTGGAAATAATTCTAACATTTTAGAATTATTTGCTTGTTTTCTAAATTGACCGTCCGAGTAACTCGAATCAAATTCCAGTTCACATTTGATCAACTTGTCATGGAAATGGTTGATTTTGATAAGGTATAACATTCCTTTAAAGATGAAAAATTAAAATATTTTGTAATGGTAATGATAATCGTTTTAATTGTAATTTTATTAATAATAATATTATTAATTGAAAAATTTATTAAATTAGATACTTTTATTTCAAATGATATCGATAAAAATATTCCAAATACTATTCACAAAATTTTTATAGATGATACTATGGAAATTATCGAGCAAACTGAAGAGTTATCAAATGCAATAAAATCATGGAAAATATTAAACCCTGAATATACTTTAAAAATATATTCCGGGAACGACTGTATAAAGTACTTAAAAGAAAATTTTACACAAGATCATCTCGACTGTTTTGAGACCTTAAAACCATATTCTTATAAAACTGATTTCATGAGATATTGTATATTGTATAATGAAGGTGGATGGTATACAGATTGGCAACAAATATTACTTGTTCCTTTAGATGTAATAAATGATAAAAATTACGAATGGGTGTCATGTTGGGATACTACTGGTGGTGATGGTAAAAAATACAAATGTATGCAAAATGGTTTTTTTGGTTGTAGTATAAATAATAGTATATTGAAAAATATAATTAATAAATGCATAGAAAATACTAAAAATTTTTATTATGGAAAAACTCCATGGCATCCAACAGGACCTTGTTTATTAGGTGAGATTTTTAGAGAACAAAATAATATTAATGTAAATATTGGATATACTTTTAATGATTCTAATGATGGACCCTGTTTTAATATCAATAATAAAAAAGTAATTATTAATAAATGCTGTGTATCTAGAAATGTTCCTGGATCTTTATTTAATAAGGGAAATAATTATATGGAATTATGGAAAAATAAGAAAATGTATAATAATAAAATGTATAATAAGAAAATGTATAATTTTGTAGAAAATACTTGTGTACTTTTAACAATGACAGTAAATATACGTACTATAAATAATAAAAATACTCCATCAAATAGCTCAGAAAATAGACTAATTATGTATAATAATGTTATAAATGATTATTTACAAAAAACAAATTTGGATATTTATATCATAGAATCCTCAGGATACTCTTTTAATTATTTTGATAATAATCCAAGAATACGTATTTGTTCTTTTATTAGTGATAATCATATTTATTGTAAAAAATGTGAAGCTACTCCATTTGAAGCTGAATCAATTTTGTATGCATTAAAATACTTCAACTTAAAAGATACTTTCAAAAACATTATTAAAATAACTGGACGATATTATATTCCAAATTTAGATAATTTAATTATGGATATACCAGAAGATGCAGACATTTTTTTTCAATATACAAAAAAATATAATCAACAATCAAGTGAAATTTTTGGTTGTAAAACAATACACTTAGAAAATATTATGAACGATATAATAAAAAACTCAAAAAATAATATGAATTTTGAAAAATCTATATTTAAATTAAATAATAGTAATTATAAAAATTATAGATTTCCAAAAATTATATTAGAAACTCCAATTCGCAGAGGAGGAGACAATAAACTTATACATTATCTTTAATTAATTCCAGAATCATTAAGTAAAACCGATTAGTTCTTTAATTCCTGTTTCAAAACGAACAAGAATGGTCCAACCAAGGTTTTTAAGTTTCTGGTTACTGATAAAATACCTCGAATCATTAAATGGACGATCTGGTATGTACTCGATAAAGTCTTCAACAACAGAGTCAGGTCCTTTTATCAATTTTATTAGTATTGTAGCAATTTCCAAAACACTGTATTCACTTTCTCCAACATTTGTTCCTATATTGTAAATTTCTCCAACGATTCCATTTAACAAAATTGTTTCAAATGCAGAACATGTATCGTCTACATGAAGAAATGATCTCTGGGCCGACCCGTCTCCTTGAATTGTAACCGGTTGATTGTTTTTTAATTGTTGAATAAAACGCGGAATTAGTTTTTCAGGATATTGATTTGGACCATATACATTATTACCTCTTGTTATAATTATTGGCAATTTATAACTTTTGATATAACTCATTGCAACAAGTTCTGCCCCAGCTTTAGTAGCTGCATATGGATTTGTTGGAATAAGTACACTCGATTCATGTTTTAAATCGTCGTCTACCGATTCACCGTATACTTCATCTGTAGAAACATGAATAAACTTAATAATTTTAGAATAACTTTTACAACATTCTAACAAAGTATGTGTGCCGAGTATATTGTCCATTGTGTACTTCAAGGAGTCGTCAAAAGAGTTTTGAACATGTGACTGTGCTGCAAAATGAATAACGTGAGTAATAGAGTATTCTTCAAGAATATGGGACACCAAGTCAGCTGATTGAATATTTCCACGTACAAATTTATAATTATTTTTTAAAGTTACGTTATTTTCATTTGCACAGTAGTACATTGCATCTATATTTACAATTAAAGTATCTGGGTACTTCTTTCCAAAGTAATTTATAAAGTTTGAACCAATAAAACCACATCCACCTGTAACGAGTAAATTCATTAGCAATTAAATTTATTTTTTAAAAAATATTTAAACGTCAATTGCTTTTTTTACAAATTCATATATTATATTATATTTATATTATCTTGTTTATAATGTAAATAATCTCCCATGTAGTCTTCTATATATTATATTGTGGAAATTTTTCATTACTTTCAATGTATTTAGCTATGTCATGAAAATTAATTTGTATTTTTTTACAAATTTCTTCAAGAATTTTGATTAATATATCACGATCTGGTATTTTTTCATTATTTTGTTTTTTTTAAGATTAAAATGTGGAATTATATGAATTTGAGATCTATCCTTAAAATTAGTTTCTACTAATTTTTTAATACAGATCAAATCGTTTTCTAACTCAGTATCATTCAATTCTCTAAACTCTAAATTATATTTGTTTATAATATTTTGTTTTGATTGTGTATAAAAATAATTAAGTGGTATAGTATCGTTATATAAAAAATATTTTCTGGTGCATATTTCTAAAACGAGTGTATCTATTTCTTTAAAATCTACCTGAGTACTTAAAAATTTTTGTGAGCTATTTATAACCTTTGGCTCATATATGTCTCCAAAAATAAGATTTGATAATTCATCTGGATTAGTTTGTAATACATTTTTTACATCATTTTTAAAAAAATTTTCCAAAAAATATAATTGATGTTAAAAATATAACTTCCTTAATACAAATACTTATTATATTTTTAACATCAATTATATTTTTTGTTATTATTCCTCTTTCATGGGATTCTTTTAAAAAGTTGTTCCATTTAATAACGAATTTATTTAAACTTTTAAATAATTTTTATTATTAAATGAAACAAGTTTTTAATGGAATTTCTGCTGAATTGTTTGCTGCGGTACTAACGTATCCACTGAATACTATAAAAACCAATTCACAAATTGGAAGACCCGTTAAATTTGGTTTTAAAAATTTATCACGTGGGTTGGGATGGTGTGTGTTGTCTGAAATAACAAATGCGTTATTGTTTTATTCGATCTTTGATAAAGATAAACCTCTAAAAACAAGTATCATCGGTTCAACCTTGGGTATATGTGCAAGTTATCCATTTAACACCAAAAGAAAATTAGCACAAGTTGGAAAAAGCTTTTTGAAGTTAAATAATTATTACTACGGAATTGAAATGGCACTGATCAACGGTGTACCCGGTGTAAGTTTAAACTTTACACTGAGAGAACACCTCAACAGAAAATTTCAAAAAAATAAAAAAATAAATGGAATAATCAGTACTTCTACGAGTTTAATAGCAACACATCCACTTGATACACTAAGCACATGTTTAGCTACTAGAACACCAGTTGGTAATATTTTCAAGTTTAATGGTTTTTTACAACGATTCTTAGAAAAGAATTTAACAATAAGTACTAAAATGTTATTTCTTAGCTAAATAAATTTTTTAAAAAATTGTGCTCTAATGTTATTTGGAGCCCCTGCTAAATGTATTATAAAATTTTTAGAATAATCAGTTGGAGTATTAAAAATGTTTTTATTATAAATAAATATTTTTTCATAGTCTAAGTACGTATTTTTGAGATATTTTGTTTTTACTAATAAATTCATAACACCTTGTTCATAACAAATACCTGCCCAAATACCTTGTTCTTTACCATTTATTATACAATTCTCATTTTTCTTTATTTCATTTAAACAGTCATCAATAAATTGTTTTCCTACTCTCGAGTTTTTAATTAAAAAAACACCTGCACATATTATATTGTACTGTAAAAAATCAAACATACATTCGTCGTTTCCAATTATAATATCAGGTTCTCCAAACTCGCTTATAAATGTATCTATACTTAATTGTTGATTTACTATTATAGTGTCACTGTCAACCCACATAACATAATCATATTTACCAGAATCAAGCAATTTTTTTACTTTATGAATTTTACACCAATATGTACTTGATTCTTCTTTAGGACAATTACTTGTACGAATATAATCACAATCGTGAGTTTGAGAATACTGTCTAAAAGAAGTGTCGTGTAGTTTTATATACTCTTCATTACGGTTTTCAGCAGTTATAATACCAATTTTTCTTTTTTTATAATCTACAGGTTCAAAATTATTAGGAATATTTGTAAATAATAGTGTAAATAGTTTAAATTCTGGATAGTATTGTATTATAACGATAAGTAAGAATACTACAATTAAAACTAAAATGTTCATTTACTATTAAGACAATATTTTATTTAACCATTTACCGATTGTTGTTTCAACACAAAACAGTTCGTGCAAAATAATTCCCAACAAAAAACAAAGTATCAAAACAACAAAGTAATTTGCTTTAACAAAATGATTTATAACCCCCGCAAGTAGAAAAGTTGCTAAAACGTCAACTACAGCAATATTAAATAATCGAATACTATGGATTCCTTTACCAGGTTCTCCTAAAATATTGGCATATTTACAAAGACTCATTATTATTCGTTATTATATTTATTTTAATAAATTTTACAATGATAATGAAAGTTTTAATAACTGTGTTAGTTATATTATGTTTTTACATTCTTTACCATAAAGAAGACCTTTATATTCTGGTATACCTTACTTTATGTAAACATGTAAAAAGTAACGAAAGCTTATCTACCGATAGAAAATATAAAATAGCTATACTCACTATAGAAGATCGTGAAGAAGATTATGTAAAATATCATGACAAAAGCGTAACAGACTATTGTAATAGGTATTCATATGATTATATTAGATTAAGTACTTATAAGAATGTAAACGTCTATTGGTCAAAGATATTTTTAGTTAGAGACACCCTCTTGAAAAAAAATGAGTATGATTATGTAATGTGGTTGGATAGTGACACTATAATATGTGATAATAATATAAGCCTCAATAAAATAATTAATAATTACGGTGTTAAAGACATTTTTATACATTATGAAAATTATGGATTCATAATAAATAATTTATACAACAATCTCAACTCTGGAATTTTTATTATAAAAAATTCAACAATTGGAATTCAATTTATCAACGAACTCATTGATATTTATCATAAACAAGTTGACATAGACCACAATAATAAAATAGCGAGTGGACTATGGACGGGAAATAATTACGAACAAGGTGTTATGAACCTCTTAATCAAAACAAATAAAATATATAGGGATAATACATCTATTATACCTGAATATATCTTCAATACATCATTTAATGCCTCATTAAAAACAAATTTTATTGATGACAATTTACTTGATGATGTAAATAGTAATTGTTTTATATGGCACCTACCAGGTAGATCACCTGGCTTAAGATCATCTAAGTTTAAAAGTGTTATTGAAAGATTACGTTAAAGAATGTATACTTTTATCAAACAGTATTGTAAATGAATTATGATCTAGCATGTGTATTATTGACTCTCACATTGGTTTTTTTTTCAATCGATTACCTAACTGATAATAGTATAACACATGACGAAACAAAGATAGGTATTTTAATATTTATTCACCACCTAGCATGCGTTGTTGCTGGAATTGGAAGTACATTGTGTCTGCTTTATAAAAATGTATTACCGAGTGTAATTGTTATTATTATTTTATCAACAATTATACAAACTGGGTTTTTGATAAACAATGATTATTGCTGGTTAACTAAAATGATCAATAAAATGATTGACCCTTCGAGACCAAATAGAAAATGGAGAGGTGACATCTTTTCGTTATTAAAACATTATATTAGAGGCGACGAGTGGGGGTATGGAGATATACGATACATTAATCAAACAAGTTTTACTAGAAGTATGAATTTTTGTTTGATTATCTATTTAATTAAATTTATTGGTAAATATCGAGAACTTCAATAACTGATGGATGACGAACAATGTCTTCTGCTTCCAGATTAATTAGAGAAATGTAATTAACTGGTTTGTACTTTGAATAGTATTCAAGGCGTGTAAGAAAGTCTGCCAAACCATTGTCGTGTATATTGTCTGTTTGTTCAAGGTCTCCATTGATAACCAATTTTGAATTTTCTCCAATTCTGGTCAGTAAAGTTTTAAATTGCATTCTTGTTGAATTTTGCATTTCATCGGCTATAATAAATGTATCATTAAATGTGCGTCCACGAAGATATCCAAATGGACACATATCGATTAATTTATTTTTCAAGAGGTACTCGAGATGTTCTTTTCCAACTGTGTTTTCAATGTTATCGTAAATTGGTGCAAACCACGGAGACATCTTTTTTTCTAGTGATCCTGGTAAAAATCCGTGAGTTTCATTGTGAATGCTTACCGCTGGACGTGTTATGAGTATTTTTTTAAAGGGACCTAACTGGTTTACTCCTTCTTGACATGCAAGATATGTTTTTCCAGTACCCGTTGGACCTGTACAAATTAATATGGGTTTATGTCCATTAAGTTCGGTAATGTATTTTTGTTTATTGGGACTATATACTTGTTTAACTTGACTTAACTTTCGCTTGAAGCCTTGGTTAACAAGCTTATTGTACATTTATTTCAACCTCTGTGAATATTCCATTTATAAAGTTGAAAACTTTAAATAGATTATTATCAAAAAAGATGTACCTCAAGTTTAGTTCTCCATATGAATTTTTAGTTTGCTGGCCAAAGTTTATGATTAATCCTTCTTTAATGGAATAATGTTTCATATAATTTTTTATTTGAATATTAGCGGTTTCGTTATTGAAGTTACTTATTGCTTTTAATTCTAAAATCATGGAACTGTTCACTAAAATGTCTACTCTACCATGTCCAACATTGTGGCCTTTATAAAATATTGGTGTAACGATTTCACTCTGGTAATTTATATTCTTAAGACGGAGGCCTACCTCAAATGCATTGTGATAAACAACTTCATTGTAACCTGGACCGAGACTGTTAAAGATGTCTGCTGCAATTGTAACGAGTTCTTGAATTAAGGAATTCATTTATTTGTTTATTAAATTAACTTAATTTTTAAGTTAATATATTTTTTTATTAATTTTTTTTATTGAGTAATATTATAATGGGCTTTTTAGATAATCTTTACACGGGAACTGCAAGTTTTGGAAAAGGATATATGACTCTTAGTGCAATTTTAGGTATTGTCGTGTGTACAATAGTCATTATATTTGGAGTATTTTTAATATTCAAAAAACAAATTTATACCAAAGAAGATACTTTTACATTTACATCACAGTCAACAGATTCAACATACGTAGGTACTTTGAAGGGATGCCCCGGATCATTTACTTTAAATGGCCCTCCAGGTTTAGTGAGTCCTGTAACAGTATATACAACTACCGATTGTACCGGAAATACAGTTCAATTATACAAAGACAATTCAATTACAATGGGAATAGCTTTAGTTGTTGTTTCACTTTTAATAGCAGTAATGATCGGTGTTAACTTATTCTTTGTAAGAAAATACAAGGGCGTTGCTGCTGTTGAGGGCGTTGAATCGTTGTACAATATGTTCAAAAGAAGATAATTTATTTAAAGTAAAGATATCAAATTAATTAATCAAGATGGTACTTGACAATGCGCTATTGCAGAAGTACAATGTCAAATTGTACGGAAGTGACAAGGATACTTACGATGTAATCAACGATTTCTTGGAGGACAACCAAAGTGAAAAAGCTTTTTACATTGTCGATCTGGGTGAAATTGTAAATGCTTATTCCAGGTGGATTCAATTACTTCCTTTGGTGAAGCCTTATTACGCTGTGAAGTGTAACCCTAATCCTGTTTTGTTGGACGCATTGGCATCGTTGGGTGCTAATTTTGATTGTGCCTCTGAGAATGAAATTAAAAGTATTATCAATATAACCGAAGATCCTTCACGAATTGTCTTTGCAAATCCATGTAAGATGTCTTCTCAAATCAGGTATGCTCGTGCAAATGATGTGGACTTGATGACTTTTGACTCAGAGGAAGAACTTTATAAAATTAAGCTGTACCATCCATATGCTAAATTGCTTTTGAGGTTGGCTGTTGACGACTCTAAAAGTCTTTGTAAATTTAACATTAAGTTTGGATGTCATCTTGAACAAACCAAGGATCTCCTGGTTGTTGCAAAGACATTAAAACTGAATGTTGTTGGGTTTAGTTTCCATGTTGGAAGTGGATGTAGTTCTCCAGACGTCTATTACACAGCATTGAATGACTGTAAAACAGCATTGGACCTCGCAAAGGAACTTTCGATAAATGTTTCTATTATAGATATCGGTGGTGGATTTCCAGGTGTTGATACCACAATCACATTTGATGATATTGCAAAAGTTGTCAATGAATCAATAACAAAATTATTTTCAAACGAAAAAATTCAATTTATTGCCGAACCTGGTCGTTACTTCGCTCAACGAACTCACATATTGGTAATGAATGTAATTGGAAAGAAAACTGTTATAGACACCGATTCTCAACCTACCGTTGTTTATTATCTCAATGATGGTGTTTATCAGTCATTTGGATGTATTTATTTTGACCATGCTAAACCGGTGATACTTCCTTTTAATGAACGTGATGGCAAGTTACAACGTAGTCGTTTGTTTGGACAATCATGTGACTCTATAGATATGATTTGTGAAAATACTATGTTACCTGATTTAACTATAGGAGAATGGGTTTATACCGAGGATTTTGGTGCTTATACCATAGCTTCTTCAAGTGAATTTAATGGTTTTCGTACTTCGTGTAGCAAATACATATTTAGATCGTAAAGATCTTCCGTTAAATTAAATTAATTCTGTCTATACCAAACTTGTGTTTCACAGTCGGTACCGCATCCATACCCAGAACCAACTAATACAAATCCATTTTTCTTCCATAGTTCTACTATAGTAGCATCATCTATCTTTAAAATCATACCATCCATTTCATTTACAATAAATCTAACATTATCTAATACATATTTTCCAATATCGGTAGTGAAGAATTTATGTAAACATCCTTCACAATCAGTATATAAACAATCAGGTGGTCCTTCTAGAACATGTAAATCATCCATCGTTAAATCTTCACATAGTTTTTTAATTATTGTATATTTATCGTTAAAATTTTTTTTATTTTCGTAAATATTAACATCACCGTGATTACCCAACCCAATTGATCCAGGTTCTACTACTACATGCTTAGTTTCTAAGTTTCTTTTAGAGAGTAATGTATTAATTGCATGAGATACTTTTCCTGCACCACCTCCTATTTCCAAGACATTTTTACAAAGTGGTATTATTTGATGTGCCATAGAACATTCACCATGTTCATGAGCTTCATTAAAACCAACACCGGTAAATTTACATTCGTCGTATAGTCTCATTTTGTTCGAAGAGTCCATTTCAAAATTAAAATTTGAAGTAGAATCAAACTTCTCTATAGTAGATATTAATATAATTAGTATAATTAAGATTATAATTAAGATTACTAAGAATTTATACATTTATATTAACAATTATCAATATTTTTTTTTAAAAAATAATTGTTAATGGTATAATGTTTTCCATAAAGCCATTGGTCATTGTTAATTCTTCGGGTAATAAAAACCTCAAAAAGAAAGTTGTAGATAAGCGTAAAGCTGATCTAAAAGGTATTGTTCGTACCTTACAGGACCTTTCAAAAAAAGAAACCGAACGATGCAAAGAATTATATGAAGATCACTTATTATTTATCAACGATCCGGAACCTGAAGTAGAAATTGTTCCAGTTCCTGTTAACGACGATTCTTTCTTTGAAAAATAAGGTAAAGAATTATAATTGTCATAGTGACAAGTTCGCTACCAATTTCAGCACCTGTAAAATTACTCACTGTTAACAAGGAAATAACAAGATAATTGTTCATTTGAACGTTATTTTGGTACTTTTTTAATTTTATATCAAACTCAGTTTTCTGTTGTTCCAGATTACTAATTGACGTTGATATGTAATTAATTTTAGATGGAATCTCTAGAGTACTTGATGCCATCTTTTGAATGTCTATGGAATCCATAACGGTTTCTTCAAAATAGGGACTTAGGTATTCAACAAAATTAAAATTCGGGTCCAATTGGTTACATATACCTTCTATTATACCCAGTGACTTTCCAAGAAATATAAAGGAACTTGGAATATTAAAGGGTTTTTCTTGTGACAATTTTAAAAGTACTTCATTTTTTAACTCGCTATTAGGAATGTTCTGTGCTTTTTCAAGATAATTAATCAAAGAATCAAAAAAGAGTGCTATTTCATACTTGGTACTACTACCTTCGATAATTATTCCAAGTGATAAAAATATATCTACCAATTGAGTAGTGTCTCGTTGAATTATACACATTATAATGTCTTTTGTTTTTGTTTGAATGTCTTTGGGAAGTTCTATAACTAAACCAAAATCGTATACAACCAAATTACCATCAAGGTTAACACCTATATTTCCAGGATGTGGATCGGCATGAAAAAAACCGTGTTTCATTGTTTGAATAACAAAGAAATCTATTAACATTTTTGAAATTTTTAATGAACTTATTCCATTTTGTTGAAGTGTTAGATCATTGATTTTAAATGAATGCACCCATTCCATAATAAGCAATTTCTCTGTACTTTTCGATGTGTATACCCGTGGAACAACAACCCAATTGGTATTTTTGAAATTGTTTCTAAAACGTATCGCATTATTAGCCTCTATAAGGTAATTTAATTCATCGAAGAGTTTATTCTTTGCTTCAAGAAATATTTGTTTAGCCGATGGCCCTGTTGAATAACCTATGATATCGAAAAAACTAAGTATTTCTAAAAGAACAGCTATGTCATATGTAACAAGTTTTTTAACACCTGGTCTTTGAATTTTCACAGCAACTTTTTTACCTGATTTTAATATTCCCTTGTGAACTTGTCCCAATGAAGCCGACTTGTACGGTTGGTAATCAAAATATGAAAAAATAGAATCAACTGGTTCTTTTAACTCACCAATCAAAGTATTTTCTAAATCGGTTGGTGGTATTTCTGTAACACTGTCTTGAAGGTATTCAAGTTCTTCTATGAATTCAGTTGGAAAAAGGTCGGTTCGAGTTGAAAATGTTTGTCCCAATTTTATAAACGTTGGTCCAAGTTCTGTAAGATAATTTCTAGTCCACACTCCCAACTTTTTTTGCTCGTGTGCATAATTATAACCTTTGTAAAAGGAATCTATTATCTTCTTACGCAAAAGAAATCGTGATGAAAAATCCCATATCTTTAGTTTTCTGTTATTCATTAATATCATTATTATTATTATTTTGGATCAATTTAGTTAAATTAAAACCTCTTGGTTTACCTGACCAATTGTAGAAATGAAACATTCTAAAATTTGTGAGATACATTCCTTTTCCATTTGTAAAAGAAATTGGAGAATGAACGTGAATTGTTTTTACAGAAGAACATTTGTAAATGTTCTTACTTCTAGTTATGTAAGGACTGATATCATCACTTATTAAAAATTTTTCTGGCATTTTTTCTGGAATTTTTCCATCCAAAGTTTTGGCCCATACATTACAATAACCAAAAACATCAACTTCGGGGTTTGATTTTATTGTTTGTATTATAAAGTATTCATCGAGATCACAAAATATCATATAATCATATTGGTTCTTTCCATACTTATACAATGCATCGTGCATTTGTGAAATCTGTGCATGATGTATATTTTTACAACCATGACTCCAATAATGAAAATTCCATTCTACCAATGTACAATCTAATTTGTCTTTGAAATAACTATTTACTTCTTCTGTAATATTCCCATTGTAATACATAAAAAAATGCTCAACTCCTCTATTTTTGTAGTATTCATAAAATAAATTAAAAAGCTTATAATCATTTTTAAATAACGTAGTAAGTGCCAGTGTACCCATGTGAGTAGTACAATTATTTTCAAGAACAAATTCTTTAGTTATTCCCTGGTAAGTTATTTCAATGAAATTACAATTGCAATCGTAAATTATTATATCAAATCTTGAATTATGACCTTTTTGAATTATTTTATCAAACAATTTTAATTCAGGTTTTATTATTATATTGTATACATTGTCATCGTAAATTGGACATATCAAATACAGTTTATCATTTTTTAAAAAGATATCTAAAAATAAGTACCGATTTTCTGTTATTTTGAAATAGTTCATTAATAAGGTATTATTTTAATCAAGTATTTTAATCAATTATTTTAATTTAAGGATGCCAATTTGCATCTATCTCGGCATTACATACAGTATGAGTACCTTGTATTTGTTTCATGGTTGGTTTTGTCCATCCTCCAAAAGGTACAAAGTCACTAAAACTTGGAGACGGTGGATTTTGATAATGTGGATACCACAAAGGAAATGTTTGAAGTCGATTGTTACCGCAAACAACTGACCAGCTGTTACTGCTTGCATAAATTCCAACTTTGAAACCAGCTTTTACCAAACCATTTACGATACCTTTAACTTTCTTAAAATTTGCATCCTTCGATGATGACCAACAACACTCACATGGTTCTACATCAACCCAAACCATTTGAATTTTAATTTTTTTTAAATTGACAAATGCCTTGAATACACTCACTTGTCGTTCAGGTGAACTAGCACACTGATACACACCTGGAAAAAAATAAACATCGACTCGTGGTATTCCAGCTGCCCAAGCATTTGCAACTGTGGAGGGACAATTTGGATCTGGTATATCACTTTTCATGTAACACCTGACGATTACAAAATTTATTCCACGGTTTTTTAAACACTCAAAACTTGAACGGCTAACCAAAGTTGACATATCAACTCCCCTAACACCTGATACCGGAGACACCATACATGTCAAAAACAGTATAACATACCTTAACATTCCTTTTATATGATAATGTTCATTTAATTTAAAATTTTGTGATTTTTTAAGTTAATTATGGTTGAATATTAAAATTACCTGAAAGAAGAGTTACTTGACCAGGAGCTGCTGGATCTGCGTACACTATTGTGTCAAAAACGAAATTACCGTAGACATTATTTATACCAGATGCTGCAGATAAGGAGCTTTGATTATTCATAATAGATACACCTATAGCATAACTGTTTCCAAGTTTTAACTGAACTCCATCTAGTGGAATCGTTAATGAACATCCTGTACTTACGGCTGATGGTTCATTCGGCGTCCACTTACCAGTTCCTTGTGGTATAAGACAGTTGGTTTTTAGTAACCCGCCTGTTATTGTTGCTGGAGATGGAAGTGTAGTTGTTGTGTCACAAAGTGGTGGTGGTGTTGAACCACAGTCTTGTATATACACAATTGTTCCACCGTAAGAAGCTTTTGTAGTACCATCTTTTAATAATCCAAAAGTACTTGGTGATGTAAAGGTAATTTCTATTTCAGGCTGACCTGTAGCTGTAAATGTAAACTTAGATTTTAATCCAGAAACACTTGTACCACTTCCCGAACCTTTACCTGTACCATTTTTTGGTAAAAACGACACTACAACAATAAAAAATAATAATATACCAATTAATATTAGAAGTTTGTTCATTGTATTATTATTATTTATTTTTTTTTAAAGTTTTATTAAAAATAAATTAATTTGCAGGATATTGTAATGATACATAAGCAAATTCACCATAGACATTTGGAATATCCTCTGTTCCAGTGAATGATTTTTGCTCATTCATAATAGACACTCCTATAGAATAGCAATTCCCCGGAATAGGAGTAAATGTATACTGACTAGGGTCTAATGGAATCTGCAAAACAGCAGGTGTATTTGTCACTGATACCTGATGTCCACCATTAAACCATCCATTCCTTACAAATGGCGGTGATGGTATTTTTCCATTTTTAATGATTGTGTCAACTGATGGATGTGTATCTGGTGTACATTGAGTTGTACCACAGTCTTGTATATACAAAATTGTACGATAATATCCTACATCTTTACCCTTAAAGTCCTTTCCAAAGGACTCAGGTGTAGTATAGCAAATATCTAATGCAGGTGTACCGCTTACATTTGTAAACTTAGCTTTTAAGTTAGAAACTCTTGTACTCTTTGGTGTACCAGTAAATGTGTCGTTTTTTGGTAAAAATGAAACCACAACAATAAAAAACAATATCACACCAATCAAAATTATAATATTCATTACCTTTACAAATTATTTATTTATTCAAAGATTTTGTTAAAAAAAACCTTAAAAAAATAAAATAATGACACCGGTGGGGTTCGAACCCACGAGTCGAATGACAGTGGGGCTTAAGTCCACCCCCTTAGACCACTCGGGCACAGTGTCTGGAGCCACATCCACCTTTCCACCAATTCCTATTGTTCTTTGCCAATCCCCGCAAGGATTGTTACCAGGGTACACCACGAGGAGGTGAACAACCACATACCCCAAAACGCTTCATACTGGTTTCGAACCAGTGACTTACAGGTTAACAGCCTGTCACTCTACCAACTGAGTTAATGAAGCGGTGAAGAAGAATCTCGCCAATTGGATTCGAACCAATGACCTAGGGATTTTAGAGTAATATTACTTACTTTAGTAAGAATTTTTACTTACAGTCCCTCGCTCTTCCAACTGAGCTATGGCGAGTTTCTTCTTAATTAATACTTGAGGCTATTCTTTAAGTAATTTTATCATAACCAAATAATTTAAAATCGTAATCATAATATTCATTTATCATGTGTATAGATTTTTCATTTAAATAATTCATATAATTAACTTTGTTTGTATTGCAATTAACAAATATATTAAAATCTTTATACCCAATATTAAACATATCGGTTTTTAATGTTTCTGTGTGTAATATTTGTATACCTGGAATTAATTTTTTATTATGATCGGTTATAAATAAATATTGAGGTTGTGTGTGATTATCATAATTTTTGTTTATAAAATCCATTAAGATACTGTTTACAAATTCTTTACTAGAATCTTTTTGTATTTTTTTATGAAAAAACATATCACTTACGATCCTTTTATATGGATTTCTAACTACAGACAGTATTTTAAGACCTTTTTTTTTAATTTTAAAATAATCGTTATTTTTAATTATATCATTATATGTCATATGTTGTAATGTTGTATGAATCTTTATTTCTTTGAATTTACTATTAATATCAAATAATGAATCATTATTTAAAGTAATATTAAAATGTTCACTAAAATACCTTTCTAATGAACTACCTCCTGTTTTTGGAATGTGTATAAATAATAAATTTATATTTTCATTTAAAAAGTATGGCATTATAATTATACATTATTTTTTTTATAAAAATTTTTTATCAATTTATCAAGTTTTTTACTTGTTAGTTTTTTTCCATAAATATACAAATACGGTGCTGCGAATCTACACTGTGAGTGATGTTTTATTACTTTTGACCGTGGATCCATACCCATGTAGTGATATCCCAACGTGGTGAAGTATCGTTTGAGTTCCTTTTTAACATTGGATGGTTCAATTTTGGTTGACTTGGAGTTACTTGGGTCTATACGAGTAACCCGTTTGGTTCGTGTATTAACGATTAGCAAATTAAGATGTTTTTTGTTAAAGACTTTATTGTCTATATGGAGAAAGAGTACAATTTCTTTGCATTTTCCATAAAGATTAATTTTTTTAAAACTTTTTAATTTGAATGACCTTTTGGTGTTTACACTCATGAGGTACCTGTGCCTCACACAACAGCCTTTACAATGTTGTTTAATTATTTTTATACCTGGTTTTTTTACGGGTGGGTACATTACCATTAACGATTTTTATTTTTTAAAAAATATTAATATTAATTAATGATTTACTTGATTTTGGTATCATTGTTATTAATCATGGTAATACTTTCAAAAAGCTCTTTCACAACACCAGCTGTTTCAAAAGTCGTTTACGTAGAATGCGATTCTAAGGGTAACGAAATTTCTAATCAAAAATATTTTGTTCCAAAAAAGAATACAATAATGAAATTAGCCAATACCGAGTATATAAAATTTATTACATTTGATCTACCAAGTTGTTATTACAGACTTTATTGTTCAAATGTTAATGTAAAAGGGTTTAGTTCTCCACCCATAATGACATATGGATTGATGGTAAACACCGTGTACAAAAGTACAACTGGAAATTTTTATATTAATGTAGTAAAATAAAATAAAAGTAATGATTATAATATATTAATGGAACCTGCTACACGTAAAAGTACCCGTGAACGTAAAGCTCCTATAACACTTGCAGCAGAACAAGCCGCCGAGATTGCTAAAAGACCGAAAAAAACACAATCAATAGAAGATTTTGTATTTTTTTTACCAGAAGAACCTTGTCCACCTGAAACGAGACCAGAAGTTCAAACAAATAATAACCCAATTAATATTAATTTAGACTTATATAACGTATTTAGAGAAAATTATGGAATAAACACTCCCGAAGATATATTCAATTTATGGGGAATTAATATTAACGAGCCTTTTGGAATGATTCGTTATGTTTTAAAACAATTCAAATGGATTATTTGTTTTTATTTATTGATGTATTTAGATTATTTACACGATTTTCATTCAGTAAGAACACCTATTAATCAAAATCATATAGATAATAATAAAAGAATAAGACACGCCATGACTAAATTATTAATAGAAAATATAACACAGTTATGTAATAGTTATTTTATCCAAAATAATTTAGCAGGTACTTTTGATAATATTATAGATTGTATATTTGGAGAAATTCAATTAGATGACTATATTCCTGCCAATATATCACCGACCTGGTATAACCAATATTATGAAAGCCGTAATGCAAATTTCATTGTAGATTCTAAAATTTATGAATTGTTAGCTAACTTAAACACAAAGAACTTTATAAATGTTAGTAGTGACGGTGATATAAAAATATGGACTGAATATTGTAGAGTTATAATGGGTGTACAGAAAGTTAGATTTAATAGATTTGAAAAAAGTAATTATCTACCTACAGATATTCCCACAATAGACCAGGATATATGTTTTTCTAATAGATACAATCCAAGTATGATGCATCCACATGGTACGAATGGTATAATGGTAACTCCGGAAGACATCCGTACAAGCAATTTTCCGTATTTAATAACAGTTGACAGTGTTCAATCAACCTCTAAATGGACTCCCATGACTAGGATGATATATAATACTATTAAAAAAGATCGAAATGAGGTAATTTACATTTCATCGATTATTGATCAAATAGATGGAGCTGCTACGAATAATCCAATAAAATCAAGTTTACAAAGAATATGTAGTAATCGAATTAAAATAAGGAATGACCTAGGTCCATTAAATTTTAATTTAAATTTTAATTTAAATGGTCAACAATTGATTCCAATGATGAATTATTCAATTCGACAAGGTAATTTTACAATAAATAAATATTTTAACATAATCGAACAACCATTGGTATACGATAATTTTAGTACAATTAGTTTAAGTGATGTTTTAAGTCGTATGTACACTTTTAATTTTAGTCACCAGTATACACCTTTCAAAACACTTCTTGATTTTTCTAAAATTATTTTTTTCCATAACCAAATTAATAATTCTATAAATCTACACACTCTTATGGTATTTAATGATATAATAGCTGCCGATATAGGAAGTATTTTTATTAGAGGTGCCGGTTTGGAACAAGCAAATTTAAACCCAGAAGAAGAAGCCCGTGCAAATATATATGATAAACAGTACACTTACTTTTTACGAAGTTATATATTAAGAGAAATTTTTAATCAAAAGCACCCTGGTACATTAACAACCCCGTATATGAGTAATCGTCAAGTTGTAAATCCTGGTGCTTTTGGTAAAAAACGAATCGGTAAATCGCAAATTTCATTGCGTGAAATCAATAAAATGTTAGGGTACCTTAATAAGTTTTGATTAATTTATTTTTTTCAAAAACTGATACCAACGTTCCTTCACTAGCTATACAATGCATAACAACATGTGGAACAAGTGGTATTATATTATCGTAGTCTCTGTTTGAATCTTCATGAGTTGTTTTAAACTTTAATGTAACTAAATAACAAAGTGTTACCCACGAAACATATTTACAATAAAGACGCTTGTCATATGCAATAAATCCAACATGTGCTGTAAAAGCATATGCATTTGTTTTATCAATGGTATGTGTAATACTTCCTATATTGTGATTTGAATGATGTAAAACACTTGTTATAATAATAATTGATAATAACAAATTCCGTTTTTCTTGAATGCATTTTGAAATTATTGGAATATTACTTACACAACAAGGTCTAAGATATTTTTGGGGAACTTTAAAAGTTTCCAAAGTCCAAACCAAACCAAGTGCTTCTATTGTATGCATTGAATAAAATCCTATTTTGTAAGACACTCTTTTTCTTATTTGATCATTAGCTTTTGAACATTGTTGGTTAATAAAAAAAGGTACATAAAAAACTCTGTAGTATACCCATGACAACTTCGAGAGTCCTTTTAATACTTTTATTCGTTTACTCAATAAAATTAATAAAGTACTTAACTCGATTTCAAAAATTTTTGGAGCATATTCTTTAAATAAATCCAATTTATTTATAACAACCATCTTACCAATTGTTGCTGCATGATGTATAATTAGTTGATTTGTTTTTCTACAGTTAGCTTCATTCTTGTTCTTTAGCAATATTAATGAATCTATTACGGAATACGCGAATGCCAATGGAATAACAATCGGTAGTTTTTTTCTAAGTACAAAAATACTACCGATTGACAAAATGTTTATGATATCCATATTTTATTTAATTAATACAATATTATTTAACTTTTTAAATAATATTAACTAATATTATTATGATTCTCTATATAATTTTAATATGTTTACTGTTATTATCAATTATTATTATAAACAAAAGTAATTTCAGTCGCGGACCAGGTACGGGTCCAGGTGTTGGATCTCGACCTGGACCTGGAACCGGTAGTCGACCCGGACCTGGAACCGGACCTGGAACCGGTCCTGGGCCTAGACCTGGGCCTAGACCTGGGCCTAGACCTAGACCTGGACCTGGACCTGGACCTGGACCTGGACCTGGACCTGGACCTGGACCTGGACCTG